>FWWL01001601.1_pt1 | contig 39966 bp, 33 predicted proteins | sample 2228331 | NCBI WGS metagenome assembly FWWL01 (sample SAMEA103939775, study PRJEB20133) | metagenome
CATCGGGTTAATATTTAATTGTCGCTACCCAACCCCCAGGGGTAGGGTGGATTGAGGGGGATGATTTGCCGGCCAGGACAGCGACCCCCGGCGTAAAATGAGGTCGGGCCGATGACCCACGAGCACCACCACATCCACCCGGCACCCCCGCACACCCCGGGCCATCCGGCCGAACCCCACCGGCCGGAGCGGCATGCCGGCCATACACCGGCCATGTTCCGGGACCGGTTTACCGTCTGCGCCCTCCTCACTTTGCCGGTCCTCTACCTGGCCGAGCCCGTCCAGCAGCTTCTCGGCTACCGCCCGCCGCCCATCCCCGGCCTTGAGTGGGTGAGCGTGGTGCTCACTACCGTGATTTATCTCTACGGCGGCCTGGTCTTCGTGCGGGGCGGCCTGAGCGAGCTGGCCTCGGGCCGGCCGGGCATGATGACCCTGGTCGGGCTCGCCACCACGGTGGCCTACGTCTACAGCCTGGCGGTTGCCCTTGGCCTGGCCGGCATGCCCTTTTACTGGGAGCTGGCCACCCTCATCGACGTGATGCTCCTGGGCCACTGGCTCGAACTGGTTGCCGTCCAGGGGGCAAGCCGGGTCCTCGAAGAGCTGGCGTCGGTCCTGCCCCAGACCGCCCACTTAATCGCCGACGGCGAGGTCGTGGACGTGCCGGTCACCGACCTCAAGCCGGGGATGGTCGTGCTGGTCCGGCCGGGCGAGCAGATCCCGGCCGACGGGGTTGTTATCGAGGGTGCATCCAGCGTAAACGAGGCCTTTCTTACCGGCGAATCCCGGCCGGTGCCGAAGCAGGTGGGGGATGAGGTTGCGGCCGGGTCGATAAACGGCGAGGGCGCCATTAAGGTCCGGGTTACCCGTACCGGTGAGGAGATGGCCGTGAGCCAGGTCATGCGGCTCGTCCGGGAGGCTCAGGCGTCCCGAAGCCGGTTCCAGACCGCTGCCGACCGGGTTGCCGCCTGGCTGACGCTGGTTGCCATCGGTGCCGGCTCGGTTACTTTCGGCCTCTGGCTCGGCTTTGGCGGCGACCTGGCGTTCGCCCTGGAGCGGGCGGTTACGGTCCTGGTAATCACCTGCCCCCACGCCCTCGGGTTGGCAGTTCCCCTTGTCGTCGTAAACGCAACGGCCCTTGCGGCCGCAAACGGCATCATTATCCGAAACCGCGAGGCGTTCGAGCGGGCCCGGGAGATCAATGTGGTCGCCTTCGACAAAACCGGTACCCTGACCGAGGGCCGGTTCGGGGTTGAGGCGGTCGTTACAGCCGAGGGGCTCGACCCGGACCAGGCCCTCAGCCTGGCCGCGGCCGTCGAAGCCCTCTCGGAACATGCCCTGGCCCAGGCCATCGTCACCGAGGCCCGGGGGCGCGGCCTCCCAATTCCGCCGGCCGCCGGCGTCCGGGCGGTCCCCGGGAAGGGGGTCGAAGGGGAAGTTAACGGCCGAACCTACCGGGTCGGCCGGCCTGAATGGTTCGGCGAACTCGGGCTGGCCTTTCCGACGGAACTTTCCCGGGCCCTGGCCGAGGCGGAGGCCCGGGGCCAGAGCCCGGTGGCCCTGGCTGACGACAACCGGCTTCTGGCCGTGATTGCCCTGGCCGACCGGATAAGGCCCAACGCCGCCGAAGCGGTTCGCCGGCTCAAAGGGGCCGGCATCGAGGTCATTATGGTGACCGGCGACGCCGAGGCCGTGGCCAGACAGGTTGCCGGGGCCCTGGGGGTCGACCGCTACTACGCCCGGGTCCTGCCGGCCGATAAGGCCCGGATCGTCGAATCGGTCCGGGCCGAAGGCAAGCGGGTTGCGTTTGTCGGGGACGGGATAAACGACGCCCCGGCCCTGCTGGCCGCCGACCTGGGGGTCGCCATCGGGGCCGGCACGAACGTGGCCATCGAGTCAGCGGACGTGGTCCTGGTCAAGAACGACCCCATGGACTTCGTCCGGACCCTGGAGCTTTCCCGGACCGCCTACGCCAAGACCGTACAGAACCTTGGCTGGGCCACCGGCTATAACGCCGTCGCGATTCCGCTGGCGGCCGGAGTCGCCTACCCGGTCGGGCTGGTCCTTTCCCCGGCGGTTGGGGCCCTGCTGATGAGCCTGTCAACCGTCATCGTCGCCCTTAACGCCATGCTCCTGCGGCGGCCGCAACTCCTTGCGGCTTTCGGCGCCCGGTAACCTGCCCTTCGCCCGGTTGGCCCCTGCCCCGGTCCGGTGATAAGGCCGCGGCTGAACCCACAACCCCGGCCGATACGCTATAATTGACTAGAACATTTGGTCGAGGTCAAAGCCATGATCACGGGGCTTCTCTGGTATGACCCGGACCGGCGCCGGCCCCTGGCCGAGAAGGTCGCCGAGGCCGCCCACCGCTACCGGGCGAAGTTTGGCCGCGACCCGGAGGTTGTTGTCGTTAACCCGGCCGAGGTGGAAAGCGGGCTGCCGGTTCGGGTTCTTGCCCGGCCGTTCATCCGGCCCGGCCATTTCATCGTCGGGGTTTTCGTTGAAGACCCTATCCCAGCAGCGGCAGAACCTCCGTCGCGTAACGGACGGCCTGGGCGAGCAGCTCCTCAGGCGGTGCCACCGGCGAAAGGACGAAGTACTCGACACCGGCGGCCTGAAATTGTCTGATCCGCTCGGCGCACGCTTCCGGCGGCCCGTAAGCGCAGTAGCGGTCGACCAGCCCGTCAAAGGGCCGGGCGTACATTCGGCTCAGGCGCTCCACGGCGACCCGCCGGGCTTCGGCCGGGTCGTCGTCGCACCGGGTAAAGAGCAAGACGGCCCACGTGAAGGGTCCGTTCCGGCCGCCCTCGGCCCGGTAAGCCTCGATTTCCGCCCGGCCCCGCCGGTACTGTTCCGGGTCGACCAGGTACGGAAACCAGCCGTCCCCCAGGTGGGCAGCCCGGCGCCGGGCCGCCCCGGACCGTCCCCCTACCCAGACCGGGGGGCCGCCGGGCTGAGCCGGGGGCGGGTCGAGCCGAACTTCCGGCAGCCGGTAAAACCGGCCCTCGAAGCTGACCGGCTGGCCGGTCCAGAGGAGCTTGAGGATGCGCAGGCCTTCGTCGGCCCGGGCACCCCGCTCGGCGAGGGGCACGCCCAGGGCATCAAATTCGGGGGGGTATTCGCCCCCGACGCCGACGCCCAGAATGAGCCGGCCGCCGCTCAGAACGTCCAGGGTCGCGGCCGCCTTGGCCACCAGGGCCGGGGCCCGTAGGGGCAAAAGCACGACCGACGACCCGACCTTTATCCGTTCCGAGCGGGCGGCGAAGGCGGCCAGGGTTACCAGCGCATCCAGGGTCGGGCCGTGGTAGAGGATATGCTCCCCGACCCAGACCGAGTCGTACCCGAGCTGTTCGAGGGCCTCGACTTCGGCGGGGTCGCCGCCGGGAAAAACGATGCCGGCTTTAGGCGGGAACATGCTGATATATACTACACGGGGGTAACTGAGCGATGGCAAAGCCGGAGCGGCTGATTATTCTGGATGGTAATGCCATCCTCTACCGGGCGTTTTTCGCCCTCCCGCCTTTAACGGCCCGCCGGACCGGCGAGGGCACCCACGCCGTTTACGGGTTTGCCAACATGCTTTTCAAGGCAATCCGGGAGTTAAAGCCTGACTACGTGGCCGTCGCCTTCGATGCGGGTGTCCCGACGTTCCGGCACGCCCAGTTTGAAGCTTACAAGGCCCAGCGGCCCCAGACCCCTCAGGATTTGGCCCGGCAGATGGCCCGGGTAAGGCAGCTGGTCGAGGCCCTCGGAATTCCGATTTACGAGGTTCCCGGCTACGAGGCCGATGACCTGATCGGTGCCTTGTGCCATCAGGCGGTCGACCGGGGTGTCGAGTGTATCATCGTCACGGCCGACCAGGATACGTTCCAGCTCATCGGCCCCGGGATCAAGGTCCTGGCCCCCCGCAAGGGCCTGACCGACACCGTCCTTTACGATGAGGCTGCGGTCCGCCAGCGGTTCGGGGTGGAGCCCCGACAGCTCGTGGACCTCAAGGCCCTCCGGGGCGACCCGTCGGATAACATTCCCAATGTGCCCGGGGTGGGCGAAAAGACGGCCGTTCAGCTCATCCAGAAGTTCGGGTCGGTTGACGAGCTTCTTGCCCGGCTGGATGAGGTCAGGCCGCCTGAGCTGGCCGCCCGCCTCAGGCAGGCCGAAGAGCTCGTCCGGCGCAACCGGGAACTGGTCCGCATCGAAACGGACGCCCCGGTCGTCCTTGACCTGGAGAAGTGCCGGCTTGGCCGGGCCGACCGGTCCCGGGTGCTGGCCCTGCTCCGCGAGCTGGAGTTTCACAGCCTGGTGGAACGTCTTGACGAAATCCTTCCGGCCGAATCGCCCCCGGCGCAGGCCGGACCCGGCCCGGAGCCGGCCGAGGTTGACCTTGACCGGTTCCTCGAGCTGGCCGGCCGGTCGCCGGCGTTCGGGGCCCTGGCGGTGGGGATGGGCCCCCGGCCAATGTGGTCCGACCTGCATTCACTGGCCCTGGCCGTCGACGGGGCGTACTGTTTCGTGCCGGTTCGGCCCCAGCCGGAGTTCTTCGGTCAGACCCAGCCAGGCGCGCCGGAGGCGGTGCGTACCCTGGCCCCCCTCTTTGGCGACCGGGAAAAGGTGGTCATCGGCCACGACCTCAAACAGCTCATCCTCCTTCTCCGCCGGGAAGGTGTCGAGGTAAAGAACCGGCTCTTTGATACCATGGTGGCCGCCTACCTGCTCGGGGAGAAGGCGATTGAGCTTAACGAGCTTGTCTTCTCCTTCCTGGGGGAGGAGGTTCCGTACCCGGCGAAAAAGTCGGTCCACCTGGGCACCCTGCCCGTTGAGGTCGTTAAGAACTTCCAGGTGAGGCTTGCCCGGCGCCTCAAGGAACTTGCCGACCAGCTTGAGGCCCGGCTGGCCGAGCAGAATCAGCTCCGGCTCTTCAACGAGGTCGAGATGCCCCTCGTGCCGGTCCTGGCCGACATGGAGTGGGTGGGGGTGGCCATCGACATCGAACAGCTGGGGGCCCTGGCCCGGGAGCTTAACCAGCAGCTCCGGGAGCTCGAGCTTAAAATTTACAACCTGGCGGGTCACCAGTTTAACATCAACTCGCCCCGGCAGCTCGGGGCCGTGCTCTTTGACGAGCTCAAACTTCCCCGGGGCCGCAAGACCAAGACCGGCTACTCCACGGCGGCCCAGGTCCTGGAGGAGCTCCGGGGCGGCCACCCGATAATTGACCTGCTCCTCGAGTACCGTCAGCTTTCAAAGCTTAAGTCGACTTACGTCGACGCCCTGCCGGCTATGGTCAACCCCCGGACCGGCCGGGTTCACACCAGCTTCAACCAGGCGGTGGTGGCCACCGGCCGGATCTCATCGTCGGACCCGAACCTGCAGAACATCCCGGCCCGCAGCGAAATCGGCCGGCGGATCCGGCGGGCGTTTATCGCTGCCCCTTTGCCCGACGGCAGCCCGACCCGCCTGATCAGCGCCGACTATTCCCAGATCGAGCTTCGTATCCTGGCCCACATTACCGGTGACCCGAACCTGGTCGAAGCGTTCAAAGCGGGCGAAGACATTCACACGGCCACGGCCGCCAAGGTTTTCGGCGTCCGGCCGGAGGAGGTTACCCCCCTCCAGCGTCGGGTGGCCAAAATGATGAACTTTGCAGTGGTCTACGGGGTGACCGAGTACGGCCTGGCGATCCGGACCGAGCTTTCCCGGGAGGAGGCCGCCGAATTTATCCGCAACTACTTCGCCATCTACCCCAAGGTCAAAGAGTATACCCGGGAGATTGTCAACCTGGCCCGCCGCCAGGGCTACGTCGAGACCGTCCTGGGACGACGCCGGTACCTCCCCGAAATAGAGTCCCCGAATGCTACCATCCGGGCGGCCGCCGAGCGGATGGCGATAAATATGCCGATCCAGGGCACCGCCGCCGATATCATGAAGATCGCGATGGTAAGGCTCCACGGCCGGCTTAAAGAGGGCGGTTACCGGGCCAACATCATCCTCCAGGTTCACGATGAGCTGGTGCTCGAGGCCGCCGAAGACCAGGTGGGTGAGGTCGGCCGGCTGGTCCGCGACGTGATGAGCACCGCCTATCCCCTCAAGGTTCCGCTTGAGGTCGAGGTCTCCCACGGTCCGAACTGGGATGAGCTGGAGCCCCTCGAGCCGACCGCCCGCCGAATTGCCAGAGCCGCCGAGGACATCGAGTTTGAAGAGTTCCCCGTCGAGTAAGGGGGTTCAGTTGACCCTCTGGCCGACCGACCCGTCCCGGTCGGTTCCGGTTGGTTGGGCCGACCTGCCCGCCGAGCGGTTCGAGGTCCCGCCGGGAGAACTGAGCTTGGATTTTTCCCTTAACTGTGGCCAGGCGTTCCGGTGGACCCGCCAGGCCGACGGCGCCTGGACCGGCGTCGTCTGGGACCGGGCCGTCTGGCTCCGCAGGTCGGGTCATGTGGTCGAGTTTCGGGCCTACCCGCCCCCGCCCGACCCGGCCGGCTGGTTTTCGGCCTACTTTCGGCTGGACGTCGATTTAAAGGCCCTTTACGCCGACTTCGAACGGGCCCACCCGTATTTGGCCGAAGCGATTCGCCTCTTTCCGGGGCTCCGGGTCCTGGGCCAGCCGCCGGTTGAGGTTCTGCTCGCCTACGCCCTCTCGGTCAGTAACTCGGTTCCCCGGATCGCCCGGGCAATCGAGGTTCTGAGCCGCCGGTTCGGCCGGCAGGTCGCAACTTTGGACGGCGTTGAATATTATGCCTTTCCGGCGCCCGAGGTTCTGGCCGGCCTGAGTTTGCCCGACCCGGAGCTGGCCGCCGCAACGGGCGCCGGCTGGCGGCTGGAAAACCTCCAGCGGGTCGCCGGGGCCCTCGTCGCCCGGGGTGAACCCTGGCTTACCGGCCTGATGGCAAAACCTTATGAGGCCGCCCACGCCGAGCTCGTAACCCTGCCCGGGGTCGGGCCGAAGATTGCCGATTGCGTTTGCCTCTTCGGCCTTCGCTTCGACGAGGCCGTTCCGGTGGACACCCACATCTGGGCCCTGGCCCGGGAGCTGTTCGGGCCGGCGACCCCGGCCCGCACCCTCACCCCGGCCACTTACCGGCGGGTGTCGGCCCTCTACCGGGAGCGGTTTGGCCGGTTTGCCGGCTGGGCCCAGGAGTATCTCTACCACTGGCGCCGGGTGAAACTCGGCCGGGCCGGCTAAGCGATGCCTGAGCTTCCCGAGGTCGAAGTTCTCTGCCGCCAGCTCGAACGGGTCCTTCCCGGCCGGGTCATCGTCGACTTCGAGTGTCGGAAGCCGAAGCTCTGCCGCCTCCGGGCCATCGAAGCTGCCGGGCCGGGCGATACCGGCGGGATGCGGGACCTGCTGGTCGGCCGCCGGATTGAAGGGGTTGACCGGCGGGGCAAGTTCTTGCTCTGGGCCCTGTCGGGGGGTCTGGTTCTGGCGATTCACCTCAAGCTGGCCGGTCAAATCGTCGTGGTCGGGCCCGATGGCACCGAGCTGGCCCGGGGCGGCCACTGGGCACCCCGGCCCGGCGTCCCACTCCCCCACCGGGCGACCCACATTACCTTTCGGCTTGACGATGGGAGCATTATTTACCTCACGGATATCCGGCAGTTCGCCCGCCTGACCCTGATGCCGGCCGGTGAGGTCGAAGCTTTCCTGCGGGAATTTGGCCTTGGCCCGGACGGCCTGCGGGAACCGGTCGACCCCGACCGGCTGGAGCGAATTTTCCGGCGCCGGCCGAAGGCCCCGATTAAGGCCGTCCTCCTCGACCAGACGGTAGTGGCGGGCCTCGGTAACATCTACGCCGACGAGGTGCTTTTTGCAACCGGTACCCATCCGCTCAGGCCGGCCGCCAGCCTGAACCGGGCCGAAATTGAGGCGGTTGCGGCGGCCATCCCCCGGATTTTGGGCCGGGCGGTTGCCGAAGGGGCCGGCCCGGTCATCGGCGACCGGGCCGCCCGCCAGGATGGCCTGCCCGAGGTCCACGGCCGGGAGGGGGAGTCCTGCCGCCGCTGTGGGACCCTGATCCACCGCATCCGGGTGGGCGGCCGGAGCACCTATTTTTGTCCGGCCTGCCAGCCTCTCAGTCCCTGAGCTTCAGCTCGACCCCGAATTCGTCGGGTCGAGGGGAATGCCTTCCCGGCGCCTGACCTCTTCGGTCTCAAACTCGGGTTCCCCGGGGATGTAAATCCGGTCGTAGCCCGGGGCCTTTGGAAGGGCCCGAATCGCCCGGATTTCTTCATCGAGCATCGCCTTAAAGTCTTCCAGGGGCCGGAGCAGGTCGATGCGGATGGCCCCGAAAAAGTGGCTCGGCCCCCGCCGGCCGGGTCCGATCTGGAGGCCATAGCCGCCTCCGGAAAGGACCCCGCAGAGAATATCGACCATAAACGAGAGGCCGTAGCCCTTGTGGCTGCTCAGCTCCGGGGTGCTGCCCAGGGGCAGGAGCGCCCGGACCTCCATCGCCTCGACCGGGTCGTCGGTGGGGTTGCCGTCCCGGCCAAGGGCCCAGCCCCGCGGAATCTTCCGGCCCCGGCGGGCGGCAACTTCAAGCTTGCCGTGGGCGACGACGCTCGTAGCCATGTCCAGGACGAAGGGCCGCTCCTGGCCGGCCGGGGCCGCCAGGCTGATCGGGTTGGTGCCAACTGCGCCCTGCCGGCCGAAGGTCGGGACGACGATCGGGGTGGCGTTGGTCAGGGCCAGGCCGACCATCCCTTCCCGAAGGGCCATCATCGAATAGTAAGCGGCCATGCCGAAGTGGTTGCTGTTGCGGACCGTCACCACCGCCGCCCCGGCGGCCTTAGCCTTGTTGATACAGTACTCCATTGCCCGGTAGGCGACCACCATCCCCAGACCCCGACCCCCATCGAGGAGGGCGGTTGCCGGGGCTTCGCTGACGACCTGAATTTTCGCCTTCGGGTCGATGATGCCTTGCTGGATACGCCGCACATACCAGAGCTCCAGGTGGGCGACCCCGTGGGAATCGACGCCCCTCAGGTCGGCGGCCACCAGGACGTCGGCGGCGATTGCGGCGTCTTCGGGTTCGAGCCCGACCCGCCGAAAGATTTCGGCGGTGAATCGGCGCAGTTCATCGGCGTCAATACGCGGCTGGCTCACGGCAACTTAACTCCCCGGTCCGACGAATTTAACGGATTATAGCCCCTTTTGGCCGCCCGCTACCGCCGCCACAAACCGCACCTCCGCGTCCGGCGGCACCGGCGAATCGAGGTCGGCCGGCTCCTGGTTGACGAATACCAGGATATACGGGCGCAGGCGCCCACCCTCGGTCAGCCGGTCCTTCATGCCGGGGTAAAGCCGGTCGAGCTCGGCAATCAGGTCCCGGACCCTGGGGCCGTCAAGCTCCAGCGGCGGCCTGACCTGATAGAGCCGGGCGAGTTGAGCCGGCAGGTAGACCCGGGCGGCCATCAGACCACAACGGCTTCAACCGAATTTATCGGCGGGAGGAACGAGACGACCAGCGCCCAGGTGTCCCCCTCGTCGGCGCTGGCGAAGATATGGCCGGTGCTGGTCCCGGCGTAGACCCCCGCCGGCTCGAGGCTGTCGGTCGCCAGCCCGTCCCGCAGGACGGTCAGGTAAGCATGTTTTTGGGGCAGGCCGTTGGTCAGTTTCTGCCAGGTTGCGCCGGCGTTCCGGGTGCGCCAGACTGCCATGGCGGCGTCGGGAACGTAGCGGCGGTCGTCGCTGATGTGGGGCACAAAGTAGGCCGTGTCGGGGTCCCGCGGGTGGACGGCGACCGCGAACCCGAAGTTTGACGGCAGGCCGTTAGCGCCGATGTCAACCCAGGTCTCACCGTAGTCATCCGACCGGTACATGCCCACGTGGTTCTGGTGGTAGAGCCGGCCGGGTTTCGGGGCGAGCCTGAGCTTATGGACGCACTGGCCGGCCTCGGGCATCGGATTCGGCTTCCAGGGGGCCGGAACTCCCCGGTTAAGCACCTTCCAGCTCTGGCCGCCGTCGTCGGAGCGGTAGACCCCGCCCGCCCCGACCCCGACCCAGATTCGGTCGGGGTTATCCGGGTCGATCAGGACGTTAGCAAGAATCAGGCCGCCGCCGGATGGCTCCCATTCGGCGACGGTGGGGTGCCGGCGCAGGCTCTCGACGTGTGTCCAGGTCTGCCCGTAGTCGCGGCTGCGGAAGAGGCCCGCATCCTCCACACCGGCCCAGACTTCACCCGGGCGGGACGGCGGCCCCGGGCAGATTTGCCAGACCTGCTTAACCCGGGCGCGGGAACCTTCGCCGTAGGTCAGGCCGGTGCTCGAGTGGGTCCAGGTTCGGCCCAGGTCGGTGCTCCGGGCGACCATCGGGCCGTAGATGTGGGAGTTGACGGCGGCGTAAACGGACCCGTCCCGTTGGTCGTACGTGACGTGCTGAATCGACCAGCTTTCGAAGAAGTGGTCGGTAATCTCCCAGGATCTGCGGTCCGGACTGCGGATGACGAAGCCGCCGTTGCGGGTTCCGACAAGTAGGAGAACAGGCATTGGCCGCTGCTCCGTTTGCAGTCTGATGGCAGGAACCGGCAGTGGGCTGTCGGCTCTTAAATTATAGCCGTAAACCGGCCGCGCCGGCCGGCTCGTCCCCGCCGGCGACCAGCTCCGAGTAATGTCGAACAACCGCCAGGTCGCGGCCCGTCCAGGTGCCCCGGCTGGCCTCAATCCGGATTCGCTCTGATAGTTTGGCATAGTTTAAGAACTTGGTGAAGCCGAGAAGGACGGCGAGGAGGAAGCCCTGCTCGCCGTAGCGCCAGAGCCCCCGGGCAAAGTAGTGAAATACGAAGCTCCGAATCCCGCGGAAGCAGGCTTCGACCAGGCCGCAGCTCCGCCGGCCCTGATGCAGGTAAGCCGCTTCCAGGTCGGTGTAGAAATTGAGCGACCCGAGAAAGTCCGAAAGGTTGCTCATGCCGTAGTGGTAGATCACGCCGTCGAGGACGCCTCGGGGCTCCGGAACCCGAAGCTCCTCATGGAGCGGACGAACCCAGGAGGCAATCCGCCGGTTGAGGAGTCTGGGCGTTTCGGTTCGCCGAATTAGCTCTTTAAGAGCGGGTGTCACCTTCCGGTTCGTCGGGTCGGGGATCCACCGCCCCGAAAAGAGGTGGACCCGCTGGATATGATAGGCATTAAAGCGTCCAAGCTCACCCCGGTCGGCCAGGTCAGTAACTTCGGCGGCCAGTTCGGGTGAGACCCGTTCGTCCGCGTCAACGAAAAGGACCCAGTCATGGGCGGCCTGCTGTTGGGCGAAGTTCCGCTGGGCGGCGAAGTTCTTGAACGGATGGCGGACAACGCGGGCGCCCAGACGCTCGGCAATTTCGGCCGTGGCGTCAGTGCTGAAGGCGTCTACAACCAGAATCTCATCTGCCCAGCGGACGGTTTCAATACAACCAGGCAGATTCTCGGCTTCGTTGCGGGTCAGAATAATCGCAGTAATCGGGGTCCCAGCCATCGGGGTTCTCCGTGTTCAAAATCCTTGCCCAACCGGCATTCTGTAAGCTACCGGGTAGGCCACAACACCCTCATAGTTTAGCCGCCTTTATGACGGCCCGGCTCCGGAGGTCCGCGGCTTCGGACCTGGCCGTCCGGGGCAAGGCGGGCACCGGACCGAGGCGATGCTGGAAGTACGAAGGGTACGCCGGGACGTTGCACATCGGTCTGTGAGCCGCCTCAACCGGCGCGCCGCCTGTTTGTTGAAAGGTGTAGAATTCAAAGGGCAGCGGAGCCGCGGCACCTTTGCGAAGCCGGACGGCGAAATTCAAACGACTGGGGGATCGCATGTCCCGTCGCGAGGTGCTGGCGGCCGGGCTCCGGATAATTGCAATCTCGATTCTCCTCGTCACGTTCGCAGACCAGACGCCACGGCGCTTCTTCGAGACGCCGGCTAAATCGTCCGTTCAAACTCCCGCAGAGCTATCGCCTGCCAGCCGCACCGAAACGCCCGCCTTGCCGACCGGCACCCCGGTTGCAACCCCTGCTCGAACGGGCACCCCTGTGCCCGAGTCCGCAACCCGGGGCCCGTCGACGGCGCCGGGTGTTTTGACGCTTACGGCGACGTATCGGACGGTGAGCGTCTATGCCGGGTTCAGCGGCGATGCCAACGCCAATAACCGTGCCGTTTTGGAGTACCGCAAGGCCGGCCAGAGCAACTGGCTCCGGGGCATGGACCTTACCGTCGACCGCAGAACCCAGGTCTACGGGGCCAATGCCAGCTACCCGAACCCCTTCGCCTTCCAGTGGCGGGGCGCCATCCTCATGGCCGAGCCCAACACCGACTACGAGGTCAGGGTCACCTTCTCCGACCCCGACGGCGTCTTTGGCTCAAACCCCCTCTATGGCCGCATAAGGACCCGCAACGAGGACCCGCCTTCAACCGGCCTGACTTATTATGTTGACGGCACCTCGGGCTCCGATTCCAACCCCGGAAGCCTGAGCCTGCCCTTTAAGACGATGGCCAAGGCCTTAAGCCTGCTAAAGCCGGGTGATAAGCTCTACGTCCGGGCCGGGACCTATCCGCCCTTTACGGCCGACCTTTCGGGCACGGCCGATAACTTCGTGGTCATCTCGGCCTACCCGGGCGAGCGGCCCAAAATCTCGGCCCCCCAGGGCTCGGGGGCCCTGGTGACCATCCGGGGAAGTTATCTTAGGCTTTCGGGCTTTGAGCTTTCCGGCGGCCGCTGGGGTGTGCTGGTCGGGGGCACCGCCCACGATGTCATCATCGAAAACAACCTCATCTACGGCCAGCAGGCCTCCGACCAGGAGGGCGTCCCCATCCAGATTGGGGACACCTTCTCGACCCAGAACCCGGTGGCCAATATCACCGTCCGCTCGAACGAGGTCCGGGCCGATACCTTGCCCGAGCCTGAGACTGATTTGATTCTGGTCAAGGCGGCCTCGGGCGGCCATGCCATCTACCGCAACCGGATTGTCTTTTACTACCCGGGCGGAAACGTCCATGGCACCGACTGCATCGGCGGGCTGCCCAACTTTGCCCCCCACGGCGGCTACTTTAAGGACACCGACGTCTACGAGAACTACTGTGCGGGTGCAACCGACGAGGGCATCGAGATTGACGGGGGCAATGCCAACATCCGGGTCTGGGCCAACACGATTGTGGGGGCCAACATCGGCTTTTCGATAACCCCGGTCTATTACGGGCCGGTCTATGTCTTTCGCAACGTCGTCTACGGCCTGCGGGACCACTGGGTTGGCTCGTGTGGGCTTGTCAAGGACGGCGAAAGCGGCTCGGGCGCGGTCTACTTTTACCACAACACCTTCTATTCGGTGGACGGGGCGGCCTGCAAGGGCTATGCCAAGGGATTTGTCAAGTACGGCGGCGACGATGCCCAGTCGAACGTGGTCATCAAAAACAACATCATCTGGACCTGGTCGAGGCTTTATGAGACCGGCTCGAAGTTTGCCGACTATAACCTTAACTACGTGGAGCCGGCCTCTGGGGACAAAATCGCCGAGTACAACGGGGTAAATTACTGGAGCTGGGATGCGTTTAGGTCCGGGACCGGCCTTGAGCAAAACGGCCTTTGGGGCAAGCCGGTGTTTGTAGATGCCGGGGCTGGCGATTTTCGGCTGGCAGCCGGAAGCCCTGGGATTGACCGGGGCCAGCTCATCGTCGGCTTTAACGACCCAAGCTCGGCCTGGCCCTTTAAAGGCTCAGCACCCGACCTCGGCGCCTTCGAATCAGGCTAACAACGGCGGTGCACCCTGAGCGGCCTGTGTGGGGGGCCGGCCTGACCGGACCCCCACAGCTTTTTCGGCCAAATGCCCGAAATTTTTAACTTTTCGGACACGAGACCGTCACGGGAATTTAAGGGTCCGTTCGGTATAGGTATGAGGGGCGATGTCGGGTTCAGGTCGGAGCACCCCGGGTCGACGATGGTGGGCGGTCAGGGTTGGAGGTGGGCTGGTGGGGGCGGCGGCCTTTGCGGCAGGCATCCTGCTTGCCCTCGATCTGGTCTCGTTGCGAACCTTGCTGGCCGAGGCAGGCGGCACCGCCCTCGTTATGCCGGCCGCGAAATTGCACGCCAGGATCCTTTTGCTCTTTGCTCACCGGGGCGCCCAGGCCCTTGAGCTGGGACTCGCCCTGGCCGGACTGAGCCTGCTCCTCGGCGCCTTTGTTGCCGGCCTGCGGCTGGGCCGGCCGTCCGGGCGATCTTAACTCTTTCTCTATGCGGGCTTAACCCGGAAATACAACCCCCGCGCCTATTACTGGATCGGACGTCCGGCAACGGGAAAGACCGTCGGGGCCGGACGCAACTTGATGCCGAAGGCAGGTGTAACAATGGCAGTCAAATCTCTCCCGGCCGGGCGGGGGCCGCTTACGCTGGTCACCGGAGGTTGTGGGTTCGTCGGCAGACACCTGGTAAAGCGCCTGCTGGCCCAGGGCCGGTCGGTGCTTCTCGTGGACGACCTTTCCACCGGGATTCACCCGGACCGATGGCTGGGGTCTGACCCCCAGGGCCGGCCCTGGGTACGGTACGAAGCCGATGGGGTAACGGTCTACCGGTCAGCCACCGGACAGCAGGTCGCTTTTGCTGGCCGCGACCTTATCGCCTGGCTGGTGTTTGACTGGCCCCGCTGGGAGAAATCCCGGATTCATTTTGACGATGTGTTCCATCTCGCGTCCGTTGTCGGCGGGCGGGCAAAAATCGACGGCGACCCGATGGCCGTTGCCATCGACCTGGCGATCGACTCTGTCTTCTTCCGGTGGGCGGTCCAGAACCGGTCCCGAATCGGACGCATTCTTTACGCCAGCTCGAGTGCGGCCTACCCGGTCCGGCTTCAGGGGGGCGACCGCGCCGTCGCCCTGAAGGAGGAGATGGTCAGCTTTGGCGGCGACCTCGGCCAGCCTGACATGACGTACGGTTGGAGCAAGCTAACCGGTGAGTACCTGGCTCAGATTGCGAGCCGCCATTACGGCCTGGCCGTGGCGTGCGTCCGGCCGTTTTCCGGCTACGGGGGCGACCAGGACCTGAGTTACCCGGTCCCGGCCATTGCTCGGCGGGCCGCCCGCCGGGAGAACCCGCTGGTCGTCTGGGGAAGTGGCCGGCAGGGTCGGGACTTCGTCCACATCGACGACTGCATTGACGGTATGTTCCTGGCCATCGAAAAGATCGCCGACGGCAGCGCCGTCAATATCGGCACCGGGCGGCTAATGACGTTCCTTGAGGTCGCCCGGCTCTTTGCCCGGCTGGCCGGGTATGAGCCGGAAATCATCCCCCAGCCCGACAAGCCCCAGGGGGTCGTCTGCCGCTACGCCGACACGACCCGCATGCGCGCCCTGCTGGGCTGGTTTCCCCGAATTACGGTTGAAGAGGGGTTCGCCCGGGTTCTGGCCGAGCAGCTCGAGGCCGTCCAGGCTGCCGGGACGCCGACCCAAGACGGCGTCAGGGCTGGGAGGATGCGGCCGTTAACGGCTCCCGGACCGACAACTGGCGCTCGTGCCAGACGCTTCCGCATCCGCCGTTGACTGCCGAGCAGACGTAGAAGCCGCCCCCAACATTTTTCAGGGCGGGGCGGCCGCAGCGGGGGCAAATCGCCTCACTCATTGAGCAAACCTTCGTAAACTCCGAGATACTTCTTTCGCTGGACTTCCCACGAGTACCGGCTGTAGAGCTCGGAGGCACACCGGACCTTCGCTGTTGCCTCCTCCGGATGGCGGTAAATCGAAAGCAGGGCCTGCGCAAGCTCACGGCTGTCGCCCGGGTCGAAGTAATAAACCGCCCCTTCCGGAAAATAGGTTTGGAATGCCTTCCACCGGGCAAGGACCACCGGGATTCTCAGCGCAACGTACTCCATGAGTTTGTTCGGCAACGTGAGGTCATTTAGCATCCCCACGTATCCGGCCCTGGCGTTCGAAAGCCCGGTGAGCAGCTCATCCAGTGGAACGAAACCCCTGAATTTGACGGACCCGTCGACCCCCAGGGCCTTGGCCCGGGCCTCAAGGGCGGCCCGGTACTCCCCCTCACCAAAGATGTGCACCTCCGCCCCCGGCACCTCGGCAATCACCTCTGGCAGGGCGTCAATGAGCACCTGGATTCCGTAGCGCTTCAGGACCGCCCCGTGGGTTACAACCGTGAAGCTGCCGTCGGGGCCCGACCCGGCGGACGTCCGGGGTCGGAAGACCCTCCCGTAGGCCGTATTAAGCACAACGGTCACCCGGGACTCCGGAGTTCCCCGGCCGACGACAATCTGCCGGGCCCGCTCGTGAGGAACCATCACCCGGTCGGCAAGGCCGGCTGCAGCCCGCTCAACCCAGCCCAGCAGCCGGACTAGAGGGTGGTTGAGGGGCCAGCCGCGCAGGTAGGCCAGAAGTTCGGGCATATTGTCAAAGATGTAAAAGACCAGCTTTGCGCCGGTGATTTTGGGGAACAGACCGGCCAGAATCAGGCTGTCCGGCATGTTGTCGATTTCGACGACGGCAAACCGCCTCCGGAGGTGAAGGGCCGCCACCGTCAGGGTCGCCAGGGTCGTAAACGCCCCGTATTCCCAGGCGTACCTCAGGACCGAGCCCCGCCGGTGGGCAACCGGCAACCGGTAAACTCGCACGCCGTTGATGGTTTCACGCGGGGCCTGACCGGGACGCCGCAGGGCCACAACGCTGACGTCGTAGCCGGCCTCGGCCAGGGCTTCGGCATCCCGCCGCACGTGGCTATCGGGGTAATAGTTGTGCCGGACAATGCACACGGCCGGACGGCGCCGGGCCGGGTCAGCTTCGGGGGTCCGGGACATACTCGGTCAGCGCTTTCTTCTTGCTGAGGGCCCGTTCGTAAACCTGGAGGACCCGTCGGGCGACCTGCTCCTGGCTCAGGTGGCCGATCCGGCTCCGGCCATCGGTCCGGTACGGCCACCGGAGTACTTCGATAACCCGGTCGGCTATCTCGGCCGGCTCCCGTTCCACCAGAAAACAGCCCGGGGTGCCGCCGACCACCTCTGGCACGTCCCCGACCCGGACGGACACGATGGGCAGGTTGCAGGCCATAGCCTCTTTAATCACCATCGGCGAGCCCTCCAGATCTGAGGTCAGCACCAGGACGTCGCAGGCGTTCATATAGGTGGGAACAACATCGTGGGGCTGTTTGGTCAGGAGAACCAGCTCGGCGTTGGGAATAGCTTGCTTCACCCGGACCATGGCCGCCTTTACCAGGTCAAACCGCTTCTCGGGACGCCAGTATTCCCCGGCCCACAGCACCAGGGGTTTTCCGGCCGGCAACCTCAGCCGAACCCGGGCCGCATCCCGGGGCTCAGGCCGGAACAGCTCGAGGTCGACCCCGCACGGGATGACCCAGCCGTCGGCATCGTTCAGCTTACGGCGGGTCTCCTCCGAGACGTAAATCACCTCATCAAACAGGGGCGTAACCAGCCGGCAGAGGGGGCCCTGCCAGCGGGGCTGACCCAGGACCTCAGGACCGTGGTGGGTCAAAACGGTCGGGCAGACCAGTTGTGCCCGGGCAATGATGCCCGCCAGCACATAGTGGGCGTGAATAATGTCATACCGGCGGCCCCGGAGGAAAAGCCAGTACCGGGGAAAGGCCCAGAAGTAGTTGGCGGTGCTCTGCCGCCCGTTTACGAAAAACACATCGACCTCAACCCCAAGCCGGCGCAGGGACCGGACCTGGTCGTACACAAAGGTTCCGAACGCCGGGTTGGCCGGCGTCGGGTACATGTTCGTCACCACCAGCACCCTCATGGCACACCTCTCCCTACCCAGAACCGGTCCGGCCGGTTTTTCTGGCCCGGGTTTGAAAACAGCAGGCCGTTGAGCAACGTCTCAAACCGGGCCATGTAAGCCATCAGCACGTCCCGAATTATCGGGTCAACTGACTGCCCAAAGCTTTCATCCGCCGGAACCAGAGGGAGTCCCTGGCCGGAAGCCAGCTTGCGGTAAAGCCCGGCCTCGGCCTCCAGGTCCCGGTGCCAGGGTTCGTCCGGCTTGCGCCCGCGGGCAACCGCCGGGGCCACATCCAGCACGAAGGCCCGGTGGGGCCGGGGTACGAGGCGCACCATCAGCCGGTTGAGTAGCCGCCCAACCCGGTCGCCGGCCGGTAGCGACAGCTCGACCTCAACGGCGGTGTCGTAGACGTACCGGTCGGCGACGACAACCCGGCCCAGCAACGCCGGCACCCAGACGCGTGCCCAGCTCCGCACCACCTGGTCCACCAGAACCAGCCCAACCCAGCCGGTCCGGACGACCGGATTTGTCAGGCGGGCCCGCCGCCGGTCCAGGCTGTCGGCCGCCGGTTCCGCCGGAGCCATCGGCGAAATGAGCCGTTTTACCGGGCTCAGAAGCTTGAGGAGGCCGGTCGAGCCGCCCCGGTCCCAGACATAATCGGCCCGGAGCTCGCAGAGGCGGAACGCGTCGACCAGGGCGCAGGCGTGGGCCGTCTTACCCGAACCGTCCACGCCGCTGAAGCTTATGACCATCCCCGGCTGGGGCCGCAGGCCGGACTTGAGTTTGAAGCCCCAGACCAGGGTCAAAAACGCGTCCCGAAGCCGCCGGGGCACCGGGCGGGCCGGGTCGGCCAGAATCTTGCGGTAGTAAAGATATTTGCAGAGGGGATAAGACAGGCGGAGGGGCAGACCAGCCCGGGGAATTGCCGCCCGGGTCCGGCGGAGGCCGGCGGCAAGGACGGGGTCGGCGGCCACAACGGCCCCGCACATCTCCAGGCGGCGGTCCGGTATCGAAGGTCCGCCGAAGAGTTCGGCCTCAATGGCCGCCAGGACCAGAACCATAAAGCTGAGGCCGTCGAGCCAGCCCCGGGACCGGGCGACCCGGAACACGTAGTCCCAGTCGAAATCGGGTCCGGCCTTCCTTAGGGCGTGCCGGACCCGGGCAATTTCGTTAAAGCGGATAAGCTTGTTTTCATAGCAGGCGTGGGCCAGGTTGACCAGAACGGCGTCTTCCGGCGACGGGACATTTACGAACGGGTCGTCGGGGGCCGGGCTCAGGCGGTTCCAGAGGGCGTCCTCGGCCATGAAGCCGACGAACCAGGTTACTTCTTCGTGAACGTGGATGGCCGAGACGCACCGGCCGCCGGCAAACTTCCGAAACAGGTGCTTGTGGGGCTCCTCGATATTGCGAAGCTCGACGTAGCCAAGGTCGCGGAGAATCTGTCTGGCCGCAACCCCCTTCTCCGGTCGGACCAGGACGTCGATGTTGTCGCTGGTGTAGGGGAAGGACGGGTAATTTCCGGCCGACTTTATCATCAGGCACCGGATCCCGGCATCGTCCCAGGCCTGCCAGACCCGCAAGTACTCCTGGCGCTGGGCCTGCCAGGCGTCGGCCTCCGCATCGAGGGCATCCTGAAAGACGGCGCTCTTCGTAAGCCAGCTTGGCCCGACCCGGGCAACCGCCAGCAACGGGTAGCGGTTTCGTTGAAACCAGGCGGTCGCCGCCTCCGGCGTGAGGCCGGGTCCCGGTCCGGGCGGGAACTCGCCTTCGGCCATTCGGGCAAAAATCCTGGTCAGATTCCGGGGGTCGGGTGGGACCTCAGTAAGCACTGAACGCATCTTCGATGATCCTGCTGGCAATGGCGTCCCAGGAGAACCCAGCCGCGAGCCGGCGGGTGCCCGCCGGAACCCTGGGGCCGTGTTTGCAGATGTCGACAACCGCCGCGATGAGCCCTCCGGGGGTGTCCACGAATCGGATTGCCGGGTCCTCTGGCGGAAGGGTGACCGGCAGGGGCCCAAATCGGGTGGTGACGACCGGCAGGTCGCAGGCGAGGGCCTCGAGAACCGAAAGCGGCACCTCAACCGAGTCCTGTACCGACCAAACCGGAAAAACGTAGCAGTCGGCAAGCTGATAGAACTGCTCCACCTGCGGCTGGAATTCGGCAACGACCTTCACCCCGGCCGCCTCCAGCGCGGCCCTCAAGTCCGGTTCGGGGGCCGTGCTCGAACTTGCGACGAGCACCACCCGGCAGACGCCGGTCCGGGCCAGGTCGGCCAGGATGCCCACGCCTCGTCTCGCCTTAAGGTGACCGGCATGCAGAACCACCGGCAGGTCCGGGTCAAGGCCGTAACAACGGCGGAGGTCCCGTCGGACCTCGGCCGGGACCGGCCGGAACCGGTCCAGGTCCACCCCGCTCAAAATGGTGCGCGCCCGGCAGCCGAGGGCCTCGTAATAGCGCCGCCCGGGCTCCGACTGGACATAAACCAGGTCCGGGGCGAGGGCCCTGATAAGCAGCCGCCCGACCCCACCGTGTTGTCGGGGCTGAAGGCCGACGAGCACGACGGCGGCGTGGGGGCAGTAAGTCTTAAGGACGGCGGCCCGGGCAAACGACCAGAGGGTGGCCGAAGCCGACGGCATGTAGACAACGACGTCGGGACCGAACCCCCGGAGCCGCTGACGAAGGTTCCGGCTGAGGAGGGTCGGGGGGCAGACGACCACCTCTATCCCCGGGTTCCCCGGCCCCGGGCGGGTCGCCAGGGCCTGAACGGCATGCCGCCGGCGCAGGGCAGCGGCTAGACAGAGGCTGAACTTGGTGATGCCTTCGTCTGCCCGGCCCGCCAGGGTTTCGCTTATCACCGTGATCCGCCGCAGGCGAACCGGTGAAATGTCAATCGAGCTGTTCGACAAATCCGGATGCTGTCTTAACCTACCCACCCTTAGCATCTTTAACCGATGGTGAATATACGGCGGCTGAGTCCAAAATCGGTTGACAAAGGGTCAATTAAAAGTTGAGGAGGCCAGCCGTTGTTTACGCGGGCCGGTTGGGGGCCCGCCGTTACGGCCTTTTCGCGGCCCGGCGCCCATCTCAACGCGTTCCTAACGACCCGATAACGCCGTCTCGACCGACGGCGCTTAATTTAGACATTGCAAATGGATGTCAATCACGGCAGCTTGACCGGGGGCGTCGCAAACCGCGGGCGGGATTCCGGAGAACCACGCCCGTACGATGCCGTCAAGCGGGGCATCGATATCGTCGGGGCAGCCATCGGCCTGGTAGTTCTTAGCCCGGTACTGGTCGCCTGCGCGGCCGCGATCCGGCTTGACTCCCGCGGCCCGGTGCTGTTCCGGCAGGAGCGGGTTGGCCGGGGCGGCCGGACGTTTACCATGCTCAAATTCCGGTCGATGTACCCGGATGTTGACCCCCGCCCTCACATCGAGTACGTGACCGCCTTTATTCGGGGCGAGGCCCCCCGTTTCAGTGCGGAGGGAGGGTCGGTTTACAAGCTGGTTGCGGACAAGCGGGTGACGAGGGTCGGACGCTGGTTGCGGCGGATGAGCCTGGACGAGCTGCCGCAGCTCTGGAACGTGCTGCGTGGGGAGATGAGTCTGGTGGGCCCAAGGCCCCCAACCCCGTACGAGGTGAGCCAGTACCAGCCGGCCCACTTCCGCCGCCTTGCCGTGAAGCCCGGCATCACCGGCCTGTGGCAGGTCTGCGGCCGGAGCACAACCACCTTCGAGGAGATGGTGGCCATGGACCTCGAATACATTAGCCGGCGGTCGTTCTGGCTTGACCTGAAGATCTTGCTGATGACTATCCCGGCGGTATTTTCAGCCCGCGGGGCGCACTGATGAGGGTGAGGTAGTAATGGGCACGTCATCCCGAACGGACCGGACAAAGGTTGGGGTCGTCGGCTTCGGCTACTGGGGGCCGAAGCTGGCCCGCAACTTCTCCGAAATTCCCGAGGCCGACCTGGCCTGGGTTGTCGACCGCGATGAGGCCCGGCTCACAAAGGCCCAGGGCCAGTATCCGGGTCTCCGGGTCGGAACCGATTACGACCAGATGCTCGCCTCCGATGTCGAAGCGGTCGTGGTCGCAACCCCGATCCGGACCCACTACGCCCTGGCGAAAGCGGCACTGCTGGCCGGAAAGCACGTCCTGGTCGAAAAGCCCCTTACCGCCTCCAGCGCCGAGGCCGAGGAGCTTATCCGGCTTGCCGAAGCCCGCGGCCTTACGCTGATGGTGGGCCACACGTTTATTTACAACAACGCCGTCCGGCTCCTGCGGGAGGTCGTGGCCGGCGGCGAAATCGGCGACGTCTGCTACGTGGACACGGCCCGGCTCAACCTGGGCCTTTTCCAGAACGACATTAACGTGGTGTGGGACCTGGCCCCCCACGACATTTCCATCTTGCTCTACGTCCTTGGCCAGGACCCGCTGGTGGTGAGCGCCCGGGGCAAGTGCACGGTCCTGCCGAACATTCAGGACGTTGCCTATATCGAATTCCGATTTCCGAATGACCTGCTGGCCCACTCCCATTTGAGCTGGCTTGACCCATGCAAGGTGCGACGGGTCACCATCGTCGGCACGAAAAAAATGGTCGTGTATAACGACGTCCAGGATACCGAGAAAATCCGAATTTACGATAAGGGTGTTCAGCACCCTTACGAGACCGACCGGTTTAACGATTTTCACCTGACTTACCGTTACGGAAGCGTTACGATTCCACACATTCCGCTACAGGAGCCGCTGAATGTCCAGTGCCGCCACTTTCTTGAATGTATTCGGACCGGGAACCGGCCGATGACCGACGGCTATTCGGGCCTCACGGTCGTCCGGGTTCTCGAAGCCATCGACCGGTCCCTGGCCCGCGGAGGCACCACCGAGCCGGTGAGGCCGGTGCAGGTCCCGGGAACAAGCCCGAACGGGACTTCCCCCGAGATTCCGGATGGGAAGGCTCCGGCCTGGTCCGGCCGCCGGTCAGCGGCAAACCTGGCCCGGCCGTCGGTCCGGTACCCGGAGGCAGGGTCTTAAATGGCCAGCGAGGTTCTGGTGCCGAAGCTTGGGATGAACACCGAGTCGGCCCGCATTGTCCGCTGGCACCGGCGCGAGGGCGAAGCCGTCGGTGTTGGGGATGTGCTGGCCGAGGTTGAGACCGACAAAGCGAACTTCGAGCTCGAAGCAGAAGTGGGCGGGGTGGTCCGCAAACTGCTCGCGGCCGAAGGGGATGAGGTTGCCATCAACCAGGCGATTGCGGTTATCGGCGACCCTGAGGAGGACATCTCCGGCCTGCTGGCCGAAATTGCGGCCAGGGCCGCGGCCAAAGCCCCCGCCCACGTGGAGCAGGTTTACCAGGCCCTCCGGGAGACGCCGAAACGGCCCGCCGGCGACCGCCGGCTTGACCCCGACGCCCTTCGGGAGCGACTCGGCCGGCGGGGAGTGCTTGAATCCGCCCGGCGGGACCGCCGCCGAATCGTCATTTACGGGGCCGGCCTGGGGGCGAAACAGCTCCTGGAGGTTACCCGGCACCTGGTTGACATCGAGGTTGTCGGCCTTATCGATGACAACCCGGCCCTGGCCGGTTCACAAGTCGGGGGCCTGCCGGTGCTGGGCGGCTACGACCGGCTCGTCGACCTCTGGGACCGCCGGGCCGTTGACGGCGTGGCCCTCTCGTTCCATTCGGAGGTCCGCCGCCGGATTCACCGGCGCCTCCGGATCGAGACCGGCATCGAGATTCTACCCCTGGTTGACCCCCGGGCCATTGTCGGCCACGACGTCCGGGTCGAGGCCGGAGCCCTGATTGAGGCCGGGGCGGTCGTCGGGCCGGGGACGGTGGTTGGGGAGGGGGTCATTGTCGACGTGGGGGCGGTGGTGGCCCACGACTGCCGGTTGGGGCCGTTTTCCCACCTCTCGCCCGGCTGTCATCTCTCCGGGGTGGTCCACCTGGTTGAGAACGTCCTGGTCGGGGCCGGGGCCTCGGTGAATTCAACGGTGACGGTCGGCCGCAATGTGATCATTACCCCCGGTGCCGCCGTCATGAACGATATTCCCGACGACGTCATCGTCGGGGGCGTGCCGGCCAAGGTCATCGGCAAGAGCCGGCGGGGAGGGTGAATATGACGCGGCCTGAATTTATCGAGTATTACCGCCAGATGCTCACAATTCGCTATTGCGAGGAGCAGATCGGCCTGTTGTTCGCCCGGAACCTGACCATGGGCACCGCCCACCTCTCCATCGGGCAGGAGGCGTGCGCCGTGGGAGTCCTGGCGGCCGCCCGCCCGGACGATTACGTGGTGAGCACCCACCGGGGCCACGGTCACCTGCTGGCCAAAGGCGCAGGCCCGGCCCGACTGCTGGCCGAAATCTGCGGCCGGGTCACCGGCTTCTGCCGGGGGAAGGGCGGCTCCCAGCACATCGCCGTAAGCGAGATTAACTTCCTGGGGACGAACGGCATCACCGGCGGCGGGATTCCCATCGCCACCGGCGCCGCCCTTTCGGTCAAGATTCGTGGAACGGACCAGGTGGTCGTCTGCTTCTTCGGGGACGGGGCAGCCAACCAGGGCACGTTCCACGAGTCCCTGAACATGGCGGCCGTCTGGAAACTGCCCGTCGTTTACGTCTGCGAAAACAACGGCTATGCCATGTACACCCGGTCGACGGACGTTACAAGCGTCGCCGACATCGCCGTCCGGGCCGCCGCCTACGGAATCCCGGGCGTGACGGCCGACGGCATGGACCTGCTGGCCGTGAGGGATGCGGCCGCTGAAGCCATCGGCCGGGCCCGGCGGGGGCTCGGCCCGACCCTTCTGGAACTTAAAACCTACCGTCTTTGCGGCCACTCCAAGAGCGACCCGGGGAAATACCGGCCGAAGGAGGAGGTTGCCGAGTGGGCGGCCAGGGACCCGGTAGTTCTGTGGCGGCGGAAACTGCTGGCCGAGGGCGTGCCGGAGGCCGAACTTGCCCGGATTGAAAACGAAATTAGGGCGGAAATCGAGGCCGCCACCGAGTTTGCCCTCCGCAGCCCGTACGCCGAAGATGAGGCCCTGGCCGGGGCGTACGCGCCAACCCCCCTTGATACGCCCCTGAAAGCAGGTGTTGGATGAGGACCCTTACCTACCGGGAAGCCCTTTACGAGGCCCTCCTTGAGGAGATGACGGCGGACCCCAGGGTCGTCCTGGTGGGCGAAGACTTCGTCGGGGGCGGGGCGTTCGGGGTGGCCGGGGACCTGCCCGAGCGGTTCGGTCCCGACCGGGTTATCCGGACGCCCATCTCGGAAAACAGCTATATCGGCCTTGCCGTCGGGGCCGCCATGACGGGCCTGCGACCCGTGGTCGAAATCATGTTTATGGACTTCATTACCCTGGCCATGGATCAGCTCGTAAACCACGCCGCAAAAATCCACTACATGTACGCCGGGCAGTACCGGGTGCCGCTGGTCGTGAGGACCCCGGCCGGCGCCGGCCGGGGCTACGGGGCGAGCCACTCCCAGAGCCTTGAGGGCTGGCTGATTCAGGTGCCCGGCCTGAAGGTGGTGGCACCGAGCGACCCGGCCGACGCCAAGGGCCTGCTCAAAAGCGCCATCCGGGACGACAATCCGGTCGTCTTTATCGAGAACAAGCTCCTCTACCCGAAGAAGGGCGACGTTCCGGACGACCTGGATGCGGTTCCCCTCGGCCAGGCCCGGGTTTGCCGTCCGGGGGACGATATTACGATTGTTACCTACGGCCGGATGGTCGACCTGGCCCTCGAGGCGGCGGCCATCCTGGCCGAAGAGGACGTCTTATGTGAGGTTGTCGACCTGCGCACCCTCAAGCCACTGGACACGGAGACGATTTTCCGGTCGGTTCGGCGGACGGGCAGGCTTGTGTTTGTCGAAGAGGGCACCGGTGGCATCGGGGCCGAGGTCTGCGCCCGGGTGGTCGAGAACTGCCTGGCCCACCTTAAGGGCCGGCCGGTCCGGGTCGCTGCCCGGGATGTGCCCATTCCGTCCGCCGGGCCCCTGGAACAGCGCGTGATCCCCCAGGTTAACGACGTTATCGGCGGCTGTATTGAGAGCCTACAAGTCGGGTGAAAGGGGTAAGAAGCCATTATGCAGTCAGTCTTTCGGCGCAAGCTCGTCGCCCAGAAGCCGATTATCGCAACCCAGGTGCCGTTTGTCGACCTGCGGGCCCAGTACCGCCGGCTGCGGCGGCAGATTTTAGCCGCCATCGACGACGCCCTTCAGGGCATGCAGCTCTTCCTGGGGCCGAACGTGCGGGCGTTCGAGGATGAGTTTGCCGCTTACTGCGGGGTCCGCTATGCGGTCGGCGTCGGGTCCGGCACGGATGCCCTCTACCTGGCGCTGCGGGCTGCCGGCATCGGCCCGGGCGACGAGGTAATAACCGTGGCCCACACCTTTATCGGTACGGTCGAAGCCATAGTTCAGGCCGGGGCCGTGCCGGTCTTTGTCGACGTCGACCCGGAGACGTACACCCTGGACCCGAGTTGGGTCGAGGCGGCCGTGTCGGCTCGAACCCGGGCCATTGTGCCGGTCCACCTCTACGGGCAGATGGCCGATATGGAGCCGATTATGCAACTGGCCCAGCGGCACGGCCTGCTGGTCATTGAGGACGCCTGCCAGGCCCACGGGGCCGAGTACCGGGGCCGGCGGGCCGGCAGCATCGGGGATGCGGCCGCATTCAGCTTTTACATGTCGAAAAACCTCGGGGCGTACGGCGAGGCCGGAGTCGTCACCACCAACTCGCGGTCCATTGCCGAGGTTGTCGCCATGCTCCGCAACCACGGGTCCACGAGCAAATACGAACATGCCGAGCTGGGGGTCAACTCCCGGCTCGATGAGCTCCAGGCCGTCGTCCTGCGGGTCAAGCTCAGGCACCTGGACGAATGGGTGGCCCGGCGGCGTCAGCATGCGGAGCTCTACGCAAGCCTGCTTCAGGACGTCCCGGTAAAGCTCCCCAAGACCCGGCTCGGCTCGACCCACGTTTACCACCTGTTTGTCGTTCAGGTTGACGACCGGGACCGGGTTCGGCAGGGTCTGGAAGCCCGCAGCATCGGGTGCGGGGTCCATTACCCGATCCCGCTTCATAAACAGGCGGCCTGTCATGGTATCGGCCGGGTGGTGGGCGACCTGAAGGTCACCGAAGCCCTTGCCGGCCGAATCCTATCTCTGCCGATGTTCCCTGAGTTGACGAAGCAGCAGGTCCAGTACGTCGCTGCGTCCCTGCAGGAGCTCGTTAACTGAAGCTGGGAGGCTGACAGATGGTCTATCGACGAGTTCGCAGACGCAGGGGGGTGAAAGCGGTAAACACCGTTACCCGAACGGGAGCTGCCGGCCCGGTTGAACGGCCGGCCCTCCCGGACAGTCCCTACTTGAGCTTTGCCCTCCGCTGGTGGTGGCTCATTCTGCTGACCACCGTCCTGGGCGGCGCGCTGGCCGTCGCTTACCTCAAACTCGGCCTGGCCCCTTACGAAAGCACGGCGGTGGTGCTGGTGCCGCCCCAGGTGAACCTGGCCGAAGATACCCTGGGCAACCCCAGCGAGGTGCGGAGCGCCGCCAGCAACTTTGCCGCCCAGGCGGCCTCTCCCCAGGTCGTGGAGCTCGTAAGCCGGGCGCTTCCGGCCCGGTATCGGCTGAGCTCCAGCGAGCTTATGCTCATGGTTCAGCAGCGGAAGGTCGAAGTCCGGGCTCCGACCGGCTCGAACCTGATAACCATCCGGGTGACCGATTCCGACCCGGCTTTTGCCCGAACCCTGGCCGACACGTACGCCTCAGTGTTTGTCGAGGACGTGAACCGGTCGATGACCCTGGCCATTGAACAGCGCCGGCGGGAGCTGGAGGCCCGGATTACGGCGGCCCGGAACGAGCTGGCAACGGCCCAGCGCTACCAGCTCCTGCAGGACCTGAACAACCGGCTGCAAAGCCTGCGTCAGCAACTGCTGGAGCTCCAGGCGACCTATCAGACCGAGGTTCAGCGGCAGATCCAGTTAAGTCAGCTCGGGGGTCTCAGCACAAACCCGCAGCTTGCGGCGGCCTCCGCCGGCGTTCAGACCAAGTGGCTTCAGCTCATGACCGACCAGCAGCGCCAGCTCGAGGCCGAGATTGCCTCGGTTACGGACCAGATCAATGCCGTTCAGAAGGCAATTGACGCCGACCCAAGTTCCATTGACCCGACGGTGGCCAGCGCCCTGGCCACGGCCTACAGCCAGCAGCTTCTCAAGCTTTCCCAGACCTACGCCGACCTGCAGCTTAACGCCAGGGCCGGAACCTTGCCCCTCAGCAAGTACGGCGCCGCCTCGGAGCCGATTCCGGCGGTGGGCCTGCGTCTTGTCCTCCTGGTCGGCCTTGGGGGTGGATTCGCAGCCGGCGTGGCCGTCGCCTACAGCATTGACACCGCCCGGCGGTACGGCCTGGTGGAACTGAATTCCCAAAAGGTTGCCAGCATCCCGGCGCGAGCCTGGCGCGCTGTTACCGGCGGGGCCAGGCTGGCCCTTGGGGTGGTCCTGTGGGTACCCCGCCTGTTTATCCGGGGTCTGGTCAGCCTGGCCCGTCTTCTGGGTCGGGGTTTTCGGCTCGCGTTCGTCCCCTTCAGCGTGGGCGGCCGGCTGGTTCTGGCAGCGGCGAGGTGGGCCGGACGGCAGGTTCCTTTCTTGCGCAGGAGGGCGGCCGTCAAGCGTCGGCTGGCGGGGGTGGGGTCCGAGCGGGAGTTGAGGTTCCCGGTTGAGACCAAGCCGTGGGCCAGCAATGGGTAAATTCCGGCGAACCGTCGGCGGACGGGGCGGCCCTGGCCGCCCGGGTCTGCGACTTTAAGGTGGGGTTGGGAATGCAGACCCGGGTTGGCCGGCCGCCCCTGATGCCGGCCGACACCAGCCGGCCGGCGCCCGATCTCCCCCTGCTCGGAGCCTGGGCGGGCCTGGCGGCCGTCATCGCCGTTATGTTCCGGAGCCCCGGCTACCCATTTCTGCCTTTTTTTCTGGGCCTGATCGGCGGGGCGTTCGTCCTCGTTGCCAGGAACCCCGCCTGGGCGCTTGCCCCGGTTATCTTTGCCGAGCTTTCCGCCGGGGACCACATCATCGGGAACCTGGGCCTGAGCCTGCGGCTTGCGGTGGTCGGAATCGCCGTACTGCTCACGTTTCCCGTAATTCTCCGAGACCTTGACCTCACCGACGGCCGGCTGACCCGGGTGCTCTTTCCGGCGGTGACCTTTATCGCCGTGGCAACCTTTGCAAATTCCCTGTTTTCAGAACCCGACTGGGTTATAAAGTACCTCCGGTTCCAGCTAACGGGGCTTGCGACCCTGGTACTGTTTGGGTGCCTTGTCCGCGACCGTGCCAGCCTCAAGGGTCCAGCCCTGGCGGCCCTCGGGTTCGGGGTGCTGGCCGCGGTTGCGTCCATCTGGCAGCATTTTGACCCGAACTCGGCCCTCTACGCCGCCGCCGGCCCCGGTCACGTCGGTTCCCTCAAGGGCCGGTCGGTAGGTCTTACGACCCACGCCGTAAACCTGGCGAACGACTTGCTGTTTATTTTCACGCCCCTACTGGGCACCCTGGCTGCCGGACCGCTGCGGACCGACCGCGTTCGCGTCTGGCTCGGTGGGGCCATGGCGGTGGTGGGCCTCGGGCTATACTTCACCTACACCCGGTCGATCCCCCTGGCGGTGGGCGCCGGCCTGGTCATTATCGGCCTTCTCCTCCGGGGCTACCGGCGGACCCTCATCCTCGGGCTGGTGGTGGGCGCCTTCTTGTTCTTTCAGCTCGCCCAGGGCACCGGCCTGGTCGGCCATCGCTACTATCGAACCGCCAATGAAGACGTTAGTGCCCTGAGCCACGAGGTCCTGTGGCAGCTCGGCTTTGCGGTGGCGGTGGACCACCCCTTCCTGGGTATCGGGAATGAGCACTTTGAGGAGGTCGTCGTCGACTATTTCCGACAGGTCACCGGGGCCGCGGCCGCCGCCGGCCAGCGGCCCCATAACGACTTTCTCAACGTCTGGCTCTCCTGGGGGACCGGGGCCCTCCTGGCCTACCTCTTGCTCTTCGGGGGAAGCCTGGTCAACTACATCCAGGCCGCCCGGCAAAGTTCCGGGTGGGTCCGCGGCCTTGCGGTTGGGGGCGCCGGAGCCCTGGTGGCCTACGGGGTCAACTCCGCCTTTCATAATTCGCTGGACAGTTCGACTTTCCTGTGGATACTGGCCGGCCTTTCGATTGCCCTGGTCAGGCTAAATGACCCGCGCCACCCCGAACCCGGCCCGGGCCGGGTCGTAAGCCGGAACGGCCGGCCGTTCCGGGTCCGCCGGCGGAACGGGGTTGGCGGCCGATGAGGCCGTACACGGTCCTTTACCCCATCAGCGAACTCAGAGTCGGGGGTGCCGAGCAGCAGCTTCTCGAGCTGGTGCGTGGCCTGGACAGGGGCCGGTTCCGCCCGGTCGTGGCGGCCCTCAAGGGCGGCGGCGCCCTCGAGCCCGAATTCGGGGCCGTACCCGGGGTGGAGGTGGTAGCCCTGAACCGGCGGGGCCGCTTCGACCTTTCGCCCCTCCGGACCCTGGGCCGGCTCATCCGGGCGTACCGGGTGGAGATTGTTCAACCGTTTTTGACCCCGGCAACGTTTTTCGGCCTGGTGCCGGCCTTCGTTCTCGGAACCCCGGTGAAGGTGGTGACCGAGCGGTGCGGCGTCCGCCGCCGGCGCCACCTGGGCTACCACCTGTACCGCACGGTGGAGGACATCCTTACGAATTTCGCCGACGCGGTGGTGGCCAACAGCCTGGCGGGCAGGGACCTGCTGTTGAGCCGGGGCATCCGGCCCGAACGGATTCGGGTCATTTATAACGGCGTAAACCCGTCCCGGCTTAACGCCGACCCGGCGGAGGCGGCCCGTATCCGGGCCCGGCTGGGCGTGCCGGCCGGCGGCCACGTGGTCGGGATCGTCGCGAGCCTGACGCCCCCGAAGGACCACGCAACCTTTCTCCGGGCCGCCGCCGACGTTGCCCGAACCCGCCCCGACGTTCGATTCGCCATTGTCGGCGACGGCCCGCTTCGGTCCGCTCTGGAAGGCCTGGCTGAAAGCTTGGGGATCGGGCCGGTGACCGTATTCTTCGGCTACCGGCGGGACGTGGCAAACTTTCTGAGCGTCTTCTCGGTTCTGGTTTCGTCCTCAGCCGACAACGAGGGGTCGTCGAACTCCATCCTGGAGGCGATGGCCGCCGGGGTCCCGGTGGTGGCCACCGCCATCGGCGGCAATCGGGAGCTGGTCCGACCCGGCGAGACCGGCCTCCTGGTTGAACCGGGGGACCCGGCGGCCCTGGCTACCGCCATAAGACAGGTTCTGGCCGACCGGGCCGAGGCCGGGCGCCGAGCAGAGCGGGCCCGCCGGATGGTCCGGAGCCGGTTCAGCGTTGACCGGATGGTGGCCGAGTATGAAAGCCTCTATCTTGAGTTGCTGGCCGCCAGGGGCCGGGCTCCGAGCCCGGCTGAGGAAGGCGAGGTGACCCGTGGGGCAGGCCGCTAGCAACCGGGAGGCCGTGGCCGTCCGGATCCGGCCGCGGGTTGCGGTAATCATACCGTGTTATAACGGGCGGCGGTTCCTCCGGGCCTGCCTGGAGTCGACCCTGAACCTGCGCCAGGGTCCGGTTGAGGTTGTGGTGGTCGACGACGGGTCGACCGAGCCCATCGCCGACGTCGTCGAAGCCGTCTGCCCGTCGGCCCGCTACATCCGGCAGGCAAACCAGGGTCCTGGGGCCGCCCGGAATCGGGGTCTGGCCGAAACCTCGGCCCCGTACGTACGGTTCCTTGATTGCGACGATTACTTTCTGCCGACCGCGGCCCTGGACCGGCAGGTCGCCATCCTGGATGGCTGGCCTGATGTGGGCCTTATCTACGGTCAGGCCATCAAGGTCGATGAGCGCAGCCGGCCCGTCGGCCTGCGCCGGCCGGCCTTTGCGGCCGACGGCTACATCCGGTCCGGATTCGAAGAACTGCGTGACCTGCTTTTCGAAAACTACATCACCACGTCGGGGGCGCTGGTCCGGCGGTCGGCCATCGAGGCCGCCGGCGGGTTTCGGACCGACATCATCGGGCCGGAAGACTGGGACTGCTGGCTACGGGTCGCCCGGCTCGCTTCGATAGCCTACCTTCCCGAGCCGGTTATCGCCTACCGGATTCACGAGCAGAGTATTACTGCCCGGTATAATCCCGAGCCCTGGCTCCGGATGCATTTCGATATCCTGGGACGGGCATTCACCTACCCCGAAGTCAGCCGACGGTACGGCCGGCTCTGGCCGGCCCTCTGCGGGCGGCTCTACCTCCGGGCCGCCGGCCTTGCCTACGGGGCCGGGGACATGGCCGTTGCCCGCCGCTACGCCGTCCGGTCGCTGGCAGCGGGCCGCTCCAAGGACCCGGCGAGGGTACTTTTAACCCTCGGGCTGATCTTTCGGACGCTTTTACCCCGGCCGCTCCGCCGGCCCCTCCGCCGAATCCACCGTCAGGTCCGCCAGCTCCGGGCCGAGGCCCTCTACCGCCAGGCTATCGCCCGCTGACTTCCCGGTCAGACCTGCCGACCCGGTAGACCGTCGTAACCCCGTAGGTTCTGGTTTCGATGCGGGCGGCCACCGTCGCGTGGCGGGCCAGAAATCCCTCAAGTTCGGAGCGGGAAATCGTGAGCTGCTGGGCGTTAACCGATTCCCGGGGGGTGTCGGTAATGAACTTGTCAATGTAAGTGTCAACGATAAAATACTTCACCCCAAAGGCGGTCATCGCGTCGCCGGGGCTACCTCCCCTGAACCGCCGGTAGTACACAAGTTGCTCCCAGGAGATGTACCGGGTCTCGGGTATCCCGAGCCAGTAGGTCGCCGGGCCCATAACCACGTCGCCGGGCCCCACCAGCTCCCGGAGCCGGCCGGCAACCAACCGGTAGTCGGCGAGGGGGTTCGAAACCATCCGGGTGAGGGTCGGAACGGTCAGGACCAGGAGCAGGCCCCCCAGCACCAGGAACCGCAAGGGCCCCCGCCACATCGGACCGGCCGGCACCCCGAACACGGCCCTGGCCCGGGCGCCGAGCCATTTCCAGCCCGGGCCGGCCGCCCAGACGATAAAGGCCGCGGCCAGGATATCCCCCACCGGGGCAACCATAATGGCGTACCAGGGGTTCTTGTTACGGATCAGTCCCAGGTAGCCGGCCAGCAGGAGAAGGCAGACCGTCAGCAGCCGCCGGCGATTCGGGTCCCGGCTCCGCGCCAGCAGAACGATGCCCCCGAGGACCAGGGGAATTCGCAGGTTCCAGAGGGACCCGAACTGGGCGGCCATGTCCGTGACGGAAGCAACCCAGACCCGGTAATCGGGGGTGAGGATAGGCGGGGTTCGAACCGCCCCGGCTGAAAGGGCCACCAGGTTGTTGACCGTGGCGTACGTCTCGGGGTACGGCAGAACGTGGAGGCCCAGGTAAACCCCGAGCCCCAGGCCGACTCCGGCCCCGAAGGCCACCAGCGCCCCGGCTCCGAAGGGGCGCCCGACCAGGTCGACCAGCAGGGCGCCGCCCAGAACCGCCACGTAAAGGCCCCCAAACGGGTGAAACTCGACGCTCAGGCCGGCCAGGAAGCCCGCCGCCAGCAAACCGGGTGGGAGCTGGCGGCCCGGGCGGGCCGCCACCCAGGCGGCGACCGCCCCGAACCCGAAAGCGGCCGTCATAATATCGGGCCGTCCGAGGTGGGCCGAATAAACAAACGCCCGGGAGAGGCCGACCAGAAAGACCGCCAGCAGGGCGGCAGCCTGGCCCGCCGTCCGGGCCACCGTCAGGTAGACGGCGGCCAGCAGGCCCAGCCCAAAGGCCAGCGATACGGCCCGCAGGCCGAACAGGTCGAGGCCGAACAGGCGCAGGCCGATGGCCTGAAACGCCGAGGGCAGCCAGGGGAAATAGGTCCAGTAGCCGGGGAAGTTGTCGAAAACGCCCGAATCCATCGTGCCGAAGTTGAGGCCGGTTGTGGCCAGTGCCCAGGCCCGGTTTGCAAACCAGACCTCGTCGATGAAGGGGGGTGGCGTTCGGAGGAGGGAAAACAGGTTGACGGCGATGATGAGGCCCACAACCCCGGCGGTCAGGCCAGCCCGGGCCAGAGCCGGCACCGGAGCCGCGTCCCGGCTGGCCGTGACCTGCTTACGGCCGGCTTCCACTACCGGTTCCCCCGAGGACGGCAACCGCCGCGCGGCGGCCCAGTCCGACAAGCCCCGGACTAAAAAGCGCCAGCAGCCCGGCGTAACCGGCGACCAGCACGGTAAACAGGGCCGCCGCCCCGGGTATGGTCCGGGCAGATGCTGCCAGCGGGTCAAAGAGTTGCGGCCCCAAAGCGGCCGCCAGCAGGAACGGCAGGCCGCTGGCGAGCACCGGAAGCGCCGGCCGCCAGACCGTAAGCAGGGGCCGGGCCGTTATCCGGGCCAGGGCGGCCGAAAACGCCGGCAGGAGGCAGGTTTCGGCCGCCACGTGGACGGCGGCAACCCCGACGATGCCGTACCCGAGCCTGAGGGCCAGGACCATAAACGGCACCGGCACCACCAGCCGGGCCAGGCTGAATTTCCAGAGGATGTCGGGCCGGCCGGTCGCCTTAAAGATCGCCGGAAAGTTGTACGTCAGGCACTGGAGGGCCCCGAAAATCCCCAGAACCTGCAGGGCCGGGACCATCGGCCGCCACTTTTCGCCGAGCACGGCCGGGACCATGACCGGCCCGAGAACCCAGATACCCAGCAGCAGGGGCACCGCGAAGACCGAGACGGTCAGCATCGAGGCCGTAAAGAGCCCAAAGCTGGCATCCGGGTCCCGGCGCAGGCCCGACAGGGCCGGGAAACTCACCTTGGCGGCCAGTTCCGAGACCGCCCGGGGCACCAGGGTCGCCAGCATGAACGCCAGGGTGTAAAGGCCGAGGTCGGCCGGGCCCAGGAAGTGGCCGATGAGAAAATAATCCGAATTCATGCTCACGAACCCGATCACGGCGCTCAGAGCAATGTGCTGGCCGTAGCGCAAAAGGTCCAGGGCGACCGCCCGGTCAAATCCCGGGTACGGCCGGACCGGCGTAAGGACCCAGAGAAGGACGGTGGTGGCGGCCGCCCGCGCCAGGTAACCCGCCACCAGGCTCCAGACCCCAAACCCGGCAAGGGCAAGGCCGATGGAGAAGACCCCCGAAACGGCATACGGCACCACATCGGCCCAGAACTTTCGGCGAGCGGCCAGCATCTTGATAAGCAGGGCGCTGTGAACCGACCCAAAGGCCGAGATGACCAGGCCGGCCCCCAGGGCAACGAGGACCGGGGCGATCTGCGGGTCGCCCCCAAGCCGGGCGATAAACGGGGCGCCCACAACGGTCAGCCCGAAAAGCAGTGCCGACGTGGCCACCGTCAGGCTGAGGGCAGTTCCCCCAACCTTGTGGTCAAACCGGTCACGGTAAACCACGGCGGCCGAAACTCCTAAGTCCTGCAGAAGCGTGAACGCCCCGACCGCTACCATGGCGAAGCTGACCAGGCCGAAGTCGCCGGGGCTTAGCAGCCTGGCAAGAATCAAATTGGTTAGAACGCTCAGGAGGCGGTAGGCTCCAAACGCCAGGAGGACCCAGAGCGCACCGCCCGTAACCCGCCTGGCGACCCCGTCGGTTCCGGCAAATCCGAACCCGGGGTCGGGCGGTCCGGCCTCTCCGTTCATCAAGCGCAAACCGGCCAAGTGACTGCAGTCCCTTTATAGCCCCTGGCCGTTGGCGAACCCGTGGACGCCCGGTTAACAAAACGTTGAGGTCGGCCGTTAATGAGGTGGCGTTCGGATTCAATGCGTTATCAACGGCTTGGCAACGGAAAATCCACCCGGACGGCCTAACCTGATAGGCGGAGACATCGACAATGGCAGCGCCCTTTATTCACGAGACCGCCGAGGTCTCGCCCCTGGCCGTTATCGGGGAGGACACCCGGGTCTGGCACCACGCCCAGGTCCGGGAACGGGCCCGCATCGGCCGCAACTGCACCCTCGGCAAGGGGGTTTACGTCGACTTCGACGTCGTGGTGGGCGACAACGTCAAGATTCAAAACGGGGTCATGCTCTTCCATGGCTGCATCGTCGAGGACGGGGTCTTTCTGGGGCCGGGTGTAATCCTCACAAATGACCGGTTTCCCCGGGCCATCAACCCGGACGGTAGCCTCAAGACCGACGCCGACTGGGAGGTCGGCACGGTCCGGGTTAGGCGGGGGGCATCGGTCGGGGCCGGGGCCATCGTTCTCCCGGGAGTGACCATCGGTCAGTTTGCCATGGTGGGAGCCGGGGCGGTGGTTACCCGGGACGTGCCGGACCACGGCCTCGTGGTGGGGAACCCGGCCCGGCTGGTCGGATTCGTCTGCTTCTGCGGTGCCCGCCTGCCCGGCCCGACCGGAACCGACGGAGCAACCTGTTCCCGCTGCGGGACCTCTTTCACCGGACTCTTCTTGGAGTCAAGACCGGAGGGCATAGCCGGATGAACCCGGGGCCAATCCCCATCGCCCGGCCCCTCATCGGCCCCGAGGAAAAGGCCGCGGTGCTTGAGGTCCTGGAATCAGGGGTTCTGGCCCAGGGGCCCCGGGTTGCGGCCTTCGAAGCGGCGTTCGCCGCCTACTGCGGGGTCAAACACGCCATCGCCACCTCGTCCGGCACGACCGCCCTCCACCTCGCCCTGCTTGCCCACGGCATCGGCCCCGGCGACGAGGTTATCACGACCCCATTTACGTTTATCGCCAGCGCCAACGCCATCCTCTACACCGGCGCCCGGCCGGTCTTCGTCGATATCGACCCCCTAACCTTTAACATTGACCCCGACCTGGTCGAGCGGGCGGTCACCCCCCGGACCCGGGCCATCCTGCCGGTCCACCTTTTCGGCCTGCCGGCCGACCTAGACCGCATCTGCGCGGTCGCCGCCGCCCGGGGCCTGGCCCTCATCGAGGATGCCTGCCAGGCCCACGGGGCCGAGTACCGGAGTCAGAAAGTGGGCAGCTTCGGCACCGGCTGTTTTTCGTTCTACCCGACCAAGAACATGACCGCCGCCGAGGGCGGGATGATAACGACCAACGACGACGAGGTCGCCGAGCGCTGCCGGCTGCTCCGTCAGCACGGGATGCGCCGCCGCTACCACCACGAGGCCCTCGGCTTTAACTTTCGGATGACCGAGCTTCAGGCCGCGATCGGCCTGGTCCAGCTCGGCAAGCTCGACGGGTTTAATGCGGCCCGTCAGGCAAATGCCGCCTTTCTTTCGAAACACCTGCGAACCGTTCAGGTGCCGACCGTGCCGGCCGGGTATACCCACGTCTTTCACCAGTACACGGTGCGGGTCCCGGACGGAAACCGGGACCGGTTGCTGGCCGGCCTGCGGGAAGCCGGCATCGGGGCCGAGGTCTACTACCCCGGCCTGGTCTACCAGCAGGAGCCGTACCGGTCGATGGGCTACGCCGACCACCTTCCCGCGGCCGAGCAGGCCGTGGGAGAGGTGCTTTCCCTGCCGGTCCACCCGGGGCTTACGGCCGATGACCTGGACCGAATTGTCGAGGGGGTGAATCGGTTATGTTAAAAGCCGCCGTTATCGGGGCCGGGGCGATGGGCCGCAACCACGCCCGGGTCTATGCCGAGCTGGAGCGGGTGAGGCTGGTGGCCGTCGCCGACGTGAACCCCCAGGCCCTTCAGGCCGTGGGCCGCCGGTTCGGCGTCCGGAGCTACACCGATTACCGGGAGATGCTGGACGTCGAGAAGCCCGACCTGGTGTCGGTGGCCGTGCCCACTGCCCTCCACCGGACTGTGGCCCTGGAGGTGATTGCCCGGGGGATTAACCTGCTGGTAGAAAAGCCGATCGCCGCCACGTCGGCCCAGGCCCGGGAGGTGATTACGGCCGCAACCCGGGCCAGGGTCAAGCTGGCGGTCGGCCACGTGGAACGGTTTAACCCGGCAGTTATCGAGCTTAAGCGCCGGCTGGCTGCCGGCGACCTGGGCCAGGTCTTTGCCGCCCACTCCCGGCGGCTGTCGCCCTTTCCGGGCCGGATCACCGACGTCGGGGTGGTCCTGGACCTGGCCACCCACGAGCTTGACCTTCTGTGTTACCTCCTGGAGGCCCGGGTTGTGTCGGTCTACGCCGAGCTGGACCGCCACATTCACCCGAGCCACGAGGACATGCTTTTGGGCCTCCTCCGGTTTGACAACGGGGTACTGGGTGTCCTGGATATAAGCTGGCTTTCGCCGGTCAAGCGGCGGGAGCTGTTTCTTACCGGTGCCCGGGGAATGTATCAGGTCAACTACCTTACACAGGACCTCTATTTCTACGAGAACGGCCTGCAGGCCCGGCCGGACCGGGACCCGTGGGATGCCCTGAGCAATCTCAGGGGCGTCGCCGAGGGAAACGTTCTGCGCCTTGCCCTTGAGTACAAAGAGCCCCTCCGGGCCGAGCTTGAGGCCTTTGCCCGGGCCGTCGAAACCGACACGGAGCCCCCGGTCGGCTGGCGGGAAGGCTACCAGGCCCTCCGGCTGGCGGAACTCCTGCTGGAGGCCGGCCGGTCCGACCGGGTTATCCGGCTAGAACAATCTGTTGAGGTTGCGGGATGAGCAAATATCGGGATATCACCGGTGCCAGAGTTCTGGTCATCGGCGGGGCGGGGTTCATCGGGTCCCACCTGGTCGACCTGCTCCTCGAGGAGGATGTGGCCGAGGTCATCGTCTTCGACAACTTTGTCCGGGGCCGGTGGGAAAACCTTACGGGGGCGATGCGGTCGCCTAAGGTGCGGGTCATCCCCGGCGACATCCGGGACTTCGAAGCGGTCGCCGCGGCCGCCGACGGGGCCGATTTTGCGTTTCACCTGGCCGCCCTCTGGCTCCTGCAGTGCGCCGAAAACCCCCGGGCCGCCCTGGAAGTAAACGTGGTCGGGACGTTCAATGTGCTCGCCGCCTGCCGGGCCGCCGGCGTAAAGCGGCTGGTCTTCTCTTCGTCGGCCTCGGTTTACGGCGACATGGTTCAGGACCCGATGACCGAGGACCACCCGTTTAACAACCGGACCATGTATGGCGCCACGAAAATCGCCGGTGAGCAGATGTGCCACAGCTTCGCCGAGATGTACGGGCTGGACTGGGTTGGGCTCCGCTATTTCAACGTCTACGGGCCCCGGCAGGACTACCGGGGGGCGTACGTGGCGGTCATGATGAAGGCCCTGGACCGGATTGACGCCGGCCTGCCCCCGGTCATTTTCGGGGACGGCTCCCAGTCATACGACTTCGTTTACGTGGGCGACGTCGCCCGGGCGAACCTGCTGGCCCTTAAGGCCAAAGCCACCGACGAATGCTTCAACGTCGCCAGCGGCAAGGCAACTTCCATCGGGGAACTGATCGGGCTGCTCCTGGAACTTACCGGCTCAGACCTGGAGCCGGAATACCGGCCGGAAACGCAGACGTTCGTCGCCCGGCGGCGGGGTAGCATCGAGAAGGCGGCCCGGCTCCTCGGATTCAGGACGCAGGTGGATCTCCGGGATGGGATGCAGCGGCTTATCGAGTGGCGGCGCCGGGATATCGAAACCCGCCGGCTTACGGGAGCCGGACCCCGATGAAGACCGAGAAATTTATCCACCTGGTCCGGCCGGTTACCGGCCCCGAAGAGCTCGAAGAAGTCCGGGCCGTCCTGACCTCAGGTTATCTCACCCAGGGGCCGAAGGTCGCCGAGTTCGAGCGGCTCATTGCGGCCCGGGTCGGAACCCGGTTTGCGTTTGCCACAACTTCGGCCACCACCGCCCTCCACCTCTGCCTGGCCGCCCTGGGGGTCGGGCCGGGCGACGAGGTGCTGGTCCCGGACTACACGTTTCCGGCCACGGCCAACGTCGTGGTTCAGCAGGGGGCTAGGCCGGCGCTGGTTGACATTGACCCGGAGACGTTCACCGTGGACCCGGCCGACCTGGAGGCTAAGGTGACGCCCCGGTCCCGGGCGGTGATCCCCGTCCACCCGTTTGGCCTTTCGGCCGATATGGGGCCGATCCTGAAAATTGCCCGGCGGCACGGCCTGGCAGTCATCGAGGACGCGGCCTGCGCCCTGGGGGCAACGTACTACGGGACGCCGTGCGGGAGCCTGGGCACGGCCGGCTGTTTTAGTTTCCACCCCCGGAAGGCGATAACCACCGGCGAAGGGGGAATGGTCACCACCAGCGATGATGCCCTGGCCGAACGGGTGCGGCTTCTCCGGAGCCACGGCGGGATCCGCCAGAACGGCCGGTTCGTCTTTGAGGCGGCCGGATTTAACTACCGGCTCAGCGACATCCTGGCGGCCGTGGGCCTGGCCCAGCTCCGCCGACTCGACCAGAT
>FWWL01002335.1_pt1 | contig 39959 bp, 23 predicted proteins | sample 2228331 | NCBI WGS metagenome assembly FWWL01 (sample SAMEA103939775, study PRJEB20133) | metagenome
CCCCGGCTAGAATAGTGGCGTATGTGTTACCTATGTCCCTAGCCAGGTGTTACCTATGTCCCTGTGCTAAACACATTGATGCCCACCCTACGTGACTACCCCTTGCGCGGCGCTTTCTTGCCCGGCTTCTCGGAGAAACGGCGCTCCGCGCCCTTCTTCGCGAATCCCGCCTTTTTCGGCGTCGCCGGCGGTTCGCCGTCGCGCGTGATGTTCAGCTGCTGGCCCGCCACCCATACCGTCTTGAGGTGGTCGATCAGGTCCGAAGGCAAGTCCGCCGGCAGGTCCAGGGTGCTGTAGTCGTCGTAGATCTCGATGCGGCCGATGTACTTCGACTCGATCCCCGCTTCGTTGGCGATCGCGCCGACGATATTGCCCGGCTTGACGCCATGCACGTGGCCGACTTCGATGCGGAAGGTGCCCATTCCCTCTTCCGGCGGACGCACCACACGCTCCTTCTTGAAGCCCGGCTCGCGCGGCGCGCGCGCCGGACGCTCGTCCCAGCTGTCGCCCGCGTCCCGTGGCGCGCGTGCCGGGCGCTCGTCGGCGAAGCGTGCCGGACGTTCGTCGGCGAAGCGCGCAGGACGCTCCTCGGCGAAGCGTTCGGCGCGCGGTTCGCGGTCCGGCTTTTCCAGCAGCAGCGGGATGTCGCCACGGCTCAGCTTGGCCAGCGCGGCGGCGATCTCCACCGCCGGCACGTTCTGCTCGCGCTCGTAGTCCTCGATCAGCGAACGGAACACATCCAGGCCGCCCTCGGCCAGCGCCGCCGTGATCTGGTCCTTGAAGCGCGACACGCGCACCTCGTTGACTTCGCGCACGGTGGGCAGGGTCATCAGGGTCACCGGCTGGCGCGTGGCGCGCTCGATCGCCTTGAGCAGGCCACGCTCGCGCGGCGTGATGAACAGGATCGCCTCGCCGCTGCGCCCCGCGCGGCCGGTGCGGCCGATGCGGTGGGTATAGCTCTCGGGGTCGCTCGGCACGTCGAAATTGATCACGTGGCTGATACGCTCCACGTCCAGGCCGCGCGCCGCCACGTCGGTCGCCACCAGGATGTCGATCTTGCCCGCCTTGAGCTGCTCGATGGTGCGCTCGCGCTGCTGCTGCGCCATGTCGCCGTTGATCGCTGTCGCCGCGAAGCCGCGCGCCTGCAGCTTGCTCGCCAGCTCTTCGGTGCCAAGCTTGGTGCGCGCGAAGATGATCATGCCGTCGAAGGGTTCGGCTTCCAGGATGCGGGTCAGCGCGTCCAGCTTCTGCATGCCCGACACCAGCCAGTAGCGCTGGGTGATGTTCTCGGCGGTGCCGGTCCTGGCCGCGACCGTCACCTCGGACGGGTCGCGCAGGTAGGTCTTGGCGATGCGCTTGATCGCGGGCGGCATCGTCGCCGAGAACAGCGCGGTCTGGCGCTCTTCCGGAATCTGCTGCAGGATCTGCTCGACGTCGTCGATGAAGCCCATGCGCAGCATCTCGTCGGCTTCGTCCAGCACCAGGGTCTTCAGGCGCGACAGGTCGAGCGAGCCTTTTTCGATGTGGTCGATCACGCGGCCGGGAGTGCCGACCACGACGTGCACGCCGCGGCGCAGCGCGCTCAGCTGCGGGCCGTAGCTCTGGCCGCCGTAGATCGGCAGCACGTGGAAGTTACGGATGTGCGAGGCGTAGGTCTGGAAGGCCTCGGCCACCTGGATCGCCAGTTCGCGCGTGGGCGCGAGCACCAGCGCCTGTGGCGCGGTCTGCTTGATATCGATGCGCGACAGGACCGGCAGCGCGAACGCCGCGGTCTTGCCGGTCCCGGTCTGCGCCTGCCCGAGCACATCGCGGCCTGCCATCAACAGCGGAATGGTGGCGGCCTGGATCGGCGATGGCGTTTCGTAGCCGACTTCCTTGAGCGCTTTCAGGACTGGCGCTGGGATGTCGAGGTCGGCAAACGTCGGGAGGGGGGTGTCGGACATGTAATTGCTCACTTAATGGTGCTAAACCTCCAGTTTACTCTCTCGCGGGGCCGAACGCGGAGACTATTTAATGGACATGCGGCGCGAGCGCCCGTTCCAGCTTCACATCGCGGCCGTAGATGTCCTGGCTGAACAGCACGGTGCCGTCGCGCTCGACGACGGCCGTGGCGTAGAACAGCACGACCGGAATCGGCCGGCGCAGCTCGACCCGGCGGGTCGGGCCGGGCTGCAGGGCCAGCTGGATCGCATCGGCGTCCCACTCGGGCTGGTCGGCCAGGACGAACTGCGCCAACGCCGCCGGCTGCTCGATGCGGATGCACCCGTGGCTCAGGTCGCGGCGCGTACGCCGGAACGCCTCCCGCATGGGGGTCGAGTGCAGGTAGATGTCCATCGCGTTGGGCATCGCGAACTTGACCGCGCCCAGCGCGTTGTTCGGCCCGGGACGCTGGCGCACGCGTGCCTTGTTTTCCTGCAAGGCGCGGATCACGCCGGCGGTGCCGGTGCCGGGGGCCACCCCCAGCACCTCCATGTCGTGTTGCGCGAGGTAGTCCGGATTGCGGCGCAGATTGGGGATGATCTCCCTGACGGTGATTCCCCTGGTCACGTTCCAGTATGGGTTGAACTCGAGATAGCGCATCCGGCCGACGAACAGCGGGGTCGGACTCGCCACCGCCGAGCCGACGACCACCCGCATCTCCAGCGGGGTCTCGCCAGGCTCGCCGCTGAAGGCCCAGAGGCGGTAGGCGGGCAGGTTGACGGCGATGACGGGACCGCCGGCCAGCTCGGGCAGCCAGCGCAGGCGCTCGAGCGTGAGTTCGAGCTGGCGCACGCGCCGCGCGATGGGCACGTTCAGCGCGGCGATCGTGCCACGCCCGAGTATGCCGTCGGACTGCAAGCCATGGCGCGCCTGGAAGCGGCGCACGCCGCGCGCCAGGACGTGGGTGTAGGTGTCCGACGCCTCCGGCCCATGCGGGGCCAGGTCGCCAAGCAGGAGCAAGGGCTCGGGCAACAGGTCACCGAGCAGGACCAGCCGCTCGCGCAGCAGGTCGGCGGCGGCGTAGGGCCCGCCCGCCGCGACCTTCCCCCCCGCCGGCAGCGGCAGCGGTGCGAGGTCCTCCCGTAACAGTTCGCGGTAGCGCGCCAGCGCGTCGCGGGTGCGCGCGTACAGGGGGATGGACGGCGTCGCCGCCAGCGCGGTCCGCGCCAGGCTGTCCCGCTCGAGGGCGTCGCGCAGCCGCTCGACCGGATCGAAGGCGCGCAGGCGCTCGTCCGACCGGGCGCCGTGGTACTCGGAACGGACCCGCCCGATCCGCAGGTCGGCCAGGTAGTGCAGCACCGCCGCCGTGAGCGCGACGTCCCACTGCGCCGGATCGCCCTGCCTCGCACGCCAGCGCCACTCCAGCCCGGCCGCATCGTAGTCGCGCGGGTCCAGGCCCTCGTCGCCGGCGGCGCGCAGTAATCCGAGCGCGATGGCGGCCTGCCCGGCGTCCCATGCCGGCCGGTAGCCGCGCGCGGCATAGAAGCGATCCAGCCAGCCGCTCGGGTCGTAGGGAGCGCCGGGCCTCCAGGCCTCCTGCGCCGGCTGCGCCACCAGGGCGTGGATCGTGCGCGCCGCCTCGTCCCCGGCCGGCTGGGCGCCGGCGCCCACGCAGGCCAGCAAGGCCAGCGCCGCCACCAGGCATCGTCCACATCGGATCAGCGAAACCATCGTCCTCCCCATCATGAAAAAGGGCCGCTCGCGCGGCCCCGTGCATCGCGGCTGGCTGCCTTACGGCTGCCTGGCCGCGCACATCTTCGCGATGTAGGCGGCGTGCTCGGGCATCACGGCGACGCACTTGCCGATCACTTCGCGCACGCTCTCGAGGTATTCGTGGATATCCTGTTCCGACTGGGTGTCCGCCAGCGGATGGTAGCCCTCGCGCGGCATGTTCTGCCCCTCGAACACCTGGATCCAGCCCACCTCGGAGAACAGCTCGTTATCGACACGCACCACGCGGCCGTGCGTGCGGTACAGGTCCATCTTGGCACGCAGCGTGTCCGGTATCGCCATGTTAGCGCATTCTGTCCAGTAGGCGGAATCCGTACGCTGGTTCAGGTGGTAGTGCAGGATGATGAAGTCGCGCACACGCTCGAACTCGAAACGCGACTGGCGGTTGAACTCGTCCACGTCCGGCTGGCTGAAGCCACGGGCCGGGAAGAAATCGACCAGGCGCGAGATCGCGGACTGGATCAGGTGGATACTGGTCGATTCGAGCGGCTCGAGGAAGCCGCCGGCCAGGCCGATCGCGACCACGTTGCGGTTCCAGGCCAGCTTGCGCATGCCGGTGGTGAACTTGATCAGGCGCGGTTCGGCCAGGGCATTGCCGTCCAGGTTGGACAGCAGCGTGGCGGCGGCCTCGTCGTCGCTGATGAAGCGGCTGCAATACACGTGGCCGTTGCCGATCCGGTGCTGCAGCGGGATGCGCCACTGCCACCCGGACTTGTGCGCGGTCGAGCGCGTGTAGGGGGTCAGCGTGGGAGCGGACTCGCAAGGCACCGCGAGCGCGCGGTCGGCCGGCAGCCAGTGCGTCCAGTCCTCGAATCCGGTCCGCAGGGTCTGCTCGATGAGCAGGCCGCGGAAACCCGAGCAGTCGATGAACAGCTCACCCGTGACGCGCGCACCGCTTTCCAGTTCGACCGCGTCGATGTGTCCGTCGCCTTCGCGCTGGGTCGCGCGCACGATCTTGCCTTCCACCCGGGTCACGCCGCGCGCCTCGGCCAGCTTGCGCAGGTAGCGCGCATACAGGCTGGCGTCGAAATGGTAGGCGTAGGTGATGTCGCGCAGCGGCGAGTTGCCCATGTCGTGGCGCGCCGGCATGAAACGGTTGGCCTTGGACGCCATGCGCGTGATCGAGTACTCCTCCAGCGGCGCGGCCTTGCCCTCGCTGCGCATCTTGTACCAGTACTGCTCGAAAGGCACCGTCGCCAGGTCCTGCCCGAGGCGGCCGAAGCCGTGCATGTAGCGCTCGCCCAGCCTGCCCCAGTTCACGAATTCGATGCCGAGCTTGAACGTGCCCTGCGTCTCGCGCATGAACTCGTTCTCGTCGATGCCCACCACCTTGTTGAAACGCTGGATCATCGGGATGGTCGCCTCGCCAACCCCGACGATGCCGATCTCGTCCGATTCGACCAGCTTGATGTTGTAGCGTCCATTGAGCATCGTCGACAACGCCGCGGCTGTCATCCAGCCGGCGGTGCCGCCGCCGATGATCACGATGTCCTTGAGTGCCTCGTTCTGCATGTTCCTGTCCCTGTAAAAAAAACAACCCCTGAGGCGCGAGCCTTCAGGGGTTGCATTGTAGTACCTAAGCGCTACTTAGAACTTGTAGTTCACGCCGAAGTGGTAGGTACGGCCGTAGTCGACACGGTTGGTCGGATCTTCCGGATCGATGGTGTACTCCAGGAACGGTGCGTTGTTCCAGTTCTGTGCCTGGGCATACACCGCCAGGCCCTTCAGCCAGCCCGACTGGAACTCGTACGACGCCTGCAGGTCAACGATGGTCTCGCCCTTGATGAAGGTGAGCTGCGCGTTGTCCTGGTAGTCCGACACCTGGCCCAGGAAGTTCGAGCGCTTGCGTGCTGCGGCGGCGATCTGGAAGCCGTGCTTCTCGTAGTACACGCGCAGGTTGGTGACCTTGCGCGACAGGCCCGGCAGCGGGATGGTGGTCATGTCGCCGTTCACGTTCTCGAAGCCGATTTCCGGCAGGTCGATGCCGCTGCGGGTATCCGAGTGGTTGACCATCGCACCGAAACCGTCGAGGTACGGGGTGAACATCGAGAACGGCAGGTTGACCGCCACTTCGTAGCCGTACAGGTTGCCGCCGTCGCCATTCATCGGCTGGGTCATCAGGCCCATGGCCGAACCGGCGAACGGGCCGCCGACTGGCAGCGGGGTCGTCGGGGTGATGAACGGGCTGAAGTCGAACGCGCGCGGGGCACGGTAGATGTAGGTGTCGAGCTTCTTGTAGAAGACGGCGCCGCTGATGTAGCCCTTGTTGCCGAAGTACTTCTCGTACGACACGTCGAAGGCCTTCGCGCGGAACGGCTTCAGGGTCGGGTTGCCGCCGGTGCCGGTCAGGATCTGGAACGGACCGCTGCTGTTGAGCGAGAAGTTCTGGCCGGCGCGCAGGTCGTCCAGGTTGGCGCGCGAGACCACCTTGGCCAGGCCGAAGCGCAGGATCTGCTCGTTCGACAGGTCGAACGAGAGGTTCAGGCTAGGCAGGAAGTCCCAGTAGGTGTCGGTTTCGCTGACGCGCTGGGCCGGGCAGGTCTGGGCGGTGTTGCCCACGCAGCGGCTGCGGTCGATCGCGTAGCCGGCACCGGTCTGCTCGGTGTGGATCGCCTGCAGGCCGGCGTTGCCGCGGTACGGCAGGCCGAACAGTTCACCTTCGAGTTCGCCCATGAAGTAGGCGGTCGAGATGCGTTCCTTCACGTCCCAGTACTTGTTGTAGATGTCGGCGTCGACCTTGCCAGCCAGTTCGTACACGCTGCCCAGCGAGCCGCGCGGATCCCACGAGGCGACCATGATGCCCGAGCTGCCGGCCATGGTGCTGCCGCTGCCCGGCATGGTGGCCGCGCCGTACGGGTCGCCGCCCTTGATCAGCAGGCGGCCTTCGTCGCCGGTGCGCGACTTGTCGCGGGCGGTGTAGTTGAAGCCATAGGTGGTGGCGATGACCGGGCCCCACTCGACGTCCTTCTTCGCGGTCAGGCGCAGCGCCTTGACCTCGTCCTCGATGTACGGCATGGCCAGGTAGCCGGCCTGCGGCGAGGAGGTGCCGCCCGACCAGCCCATCACGTCGGTCAGCTTGGCGACGCTGCGGTCGGCGTAGTTCAGGCCGGGGGTGTACTTCACTTCGGTGAAGTTCGAGCCATCGAAGCCCGTGTACGAAATCGTGTCCTTGGCGGCGTTGCCCGGCAGACCAGCGTAGGTCTCGTAGCGCGAGCTCTGCTTGGTGGCCTTCGACCAGGTCAGGTCGGCGGCGGTGTCCCAGTCGCCGATCTGCAGCTGGTTGTTCCAGCCGACGGTCTTCAGGTCGTCTTCGGCGCCCTCGTAGTGGTTACGGACCACGCCAACCCAGTTGGTGATGGTGCCGCTGGTGGCCACGCCGTTCACGATGGTGGCGTTGGTCAGCACGCCGGCCGGGTCGTAGGTGCCGGCGCTGTTGCCGCCGACCGCGGCTTCGATACCGGTCTTCTTCAGGCCGGTCTCGCCGGCCGAGTAGAACAGGTCGAGGGTGGACTTGAACTGGCGGTTCGGACGCCACTGCAGCGAGGCGAAGGCGCCATCGCGGTTGTGGGAGGACACTTCGGTGTCGAAGCCGAAGCCGCCCGGGGTCACGACGGTGTTGTCCGGGTCTGCCGCGGTCGGATACGGGAAGTCAGGTGCCCAGCCGCCCCACGAGTTGAACTTGGACTGGCCGCCGCCCACTTCTTCGTAGCGGGTGAAGCCGAAGGCCACGCCGATGGTGCGGTTGGCGAACTGGTCGACGTAGGACAGCGAGAAGCGGTCGCCATCGCCTTCCGGCAGGCCGTCGCGCTGCTTCACGCCCAGGCGGGTCTTCTTGTAGTTGACGGCGACGACGCGCTTGCCGAAGTCCAGCGGCTGCACGGTGCGCAGGTCGATGGTCGATGCCAGGCCCTGGCCGACGACGGTCGCGTCCGGGGTCTTGTAGATCACGACGGAGCCCATCAGTTCGGCCGGGAACAGGTCGAACTCAGGGGAGCGGGCGTTGCCGGTCGAGGCCATTTCGCGGCCGTTCAGCAGGGTGCCGTTGAAGCTTGGCGACAGGCCGCGCACGGAGATGTCCGACGCCTTGCCCGAGTTGCGGCCACGCTGGGCCGAGACGCCCGGCAGGCGCGAGATCGACTCGGCCACGCTCTGGTCCGGCAGCTTGCCGATGTCTTCCGCCGAAATCGCTTCGACGATGGAGCTGGAATTCTTCTTGATCGAGATGGCCGCCTCGATGCCGCGGCGGATGCCCGTCACGGTCACGGTGTTCGGCATCAACTGTTGCACAGCCGCAGGCGCTACCGGCGGGCTGGTGTTGACTGGCAGGACGGCCGTTTCCTTGTTGGCGTCCTGCGCCTCCGCTTGCACGGTGGCTTCCTGGGCATAGGCGCTACTTCCCAGCGCATATACGAAGATGGCGCAGCCGGCCGCGACCGGGCTGAGCGGGAATGCAAGTTTGCCCGACTCTTTGCTCGTGGCGCGCTTGTTTGCGAAAATTTTCATTTGTCCCCTCAATTTCATCAGAACCACATTATTTTTTCCCGAAACTACAGCCGGACAGCCAACGACACGGGAGCCTGAAGCGAACGGTTTTAGACGTCTAGCAACGATTTTGTACTAAAACTAGATGCACTGTCAACGGGAGTTGCTTGGCACTACGACAATCGCGCGTTTCCTGCCACATATGGCGAAAAACCAACGCTTTTCGTTGTATTCCAGCTACAAAACGGGCGAAGGCGGCCTGTAGTACGACTACAAATGACCCGTTTTTCATCGGATTGGCGCGTCCTTGCACCAATTTGGGGAGGCGGCGGACTGCCCGGCGGGCGTACGGTCGGCGCCTGGTCGCTCGCGTGGCGTAGGGTGGGCACTTGTGCCCACCGCAACCGAGTGAGGCGTTCGGGTTGATCGCCGGGCGTAGGGTGGGCACTTGTGCCCACCGCATCCGAGTGAAGCGTTCGGGTTGCTCGCCGGGCGTAGGGTGGGCACTTGTGCCCACCGCAACCGAGTGAGGCGTTCGGGGTTGCTCGCCGGGCGCAGGCGTAGGGTGGGCACTTGTGCCCACCATGGACAACCGGGGAGTCGCGGACTGCTTGTTGGCGCACGGTGGACACAGCCGCCTTCCGCAGCCCCACCCACCCTACCGATGTACTTTGACTAGATCCACGCGGCTGCCCAGCGTTGAAGGTCCTTGGTTTGTATAGTATTCTCCCTAGCAATACCTGCCGCTTTCCCGCCGACCATCGTGTAGTCGTACTACGCACACGGCGTCGATCACACCCCAACCAGACGGACCGACCATGAAACGACTGATTGCAAGCATTCTCATCGGCAGCACCTGCCTTGCCGCCCATGCCCAGAACCCGGCCATCGAACACATGGAGCCACCGTTCTGGTGGGCGGGCATGCAGAACAAGCAACTCCAACTCATGGTGCACGGCGAGCGGATCGGCGAACTCCAGCCGTCGCTGGACTACCCGGGAGTACGCATCGCTTCGGTCACGCGCGTGGCCAACCCCAACTACCTGTTCGTGGACCTGGTGATCGGGGACGAGGCGCGGCCAGGCCGGTTCGACATCACATTCAAGGGCGCGGACCGCAGCGCCAGCTACCGCTACGAACTGCGCCCGCGCGCGCCCGGATCGGCCAGTCGCGCCGGTTTCAACAGCAGCGACGTGATCTACCAGATCATGCCGGACCGTTTCGCGAACGGCGACCCGTCGAACGACAGCCTGCCGGCGATGGCCGACAAGCTCAACCGCAAGGAGGGCGGCGGGCGCCACGGCGGCGACATCGCCGGCGTGATCCAGCATCTCGACTACATCGCCGGCATGGGCTTCACCCAGTTGTGGCCAACGCCGCTCGTGGAGAACGACATGCCGGCCTACTCGTACCACGGCTATGCCGCCACCGACCATTACCGGATCGACCCGCGCTACGGCAGCAACGAGGACTTCCGGCGGCTGTCGGCGGAAGCGAAGAAGCGCGGGGTCGGGATCATCCAGGACGTGGTGCTCTCGCACATCGGCAGCAACCACTGGTGGATGAAGGACCTGCCGACGCCGGACTGGATCAACTACGGCGGCAAGTTCGTCCCCACGCACCACCACCGCGTGGCGGTGCAGGACCCCTATGCCTCGCAGGAGGACAAGGACAACTTCACCCGCGGCTGGTTCGTCAAGACCATGCCGGACATGAACCAGTCGAACCCGCTGGTGGCGAACTACCTCATCCAGAACAACATCTGGTGGATCGAGTACGCCGGCCTGTCGGGCCTGCGCATCGACACCTTCGGCTATTCCGACAGCGCCTTCCTGTCCGAGTACACGAAACGCGTGATGGCCGAGTACCCGAACCTGAACATGGTGGGCGAGGAGTGGAGCAAACTGGTGCCCGTTGTCGCGCGCTGGCAGCGCGGCAAGGTCAATTTCGACGGCTACACCGCCTCCACCCCCAGCCTGATGGACTTCCCCGTGGCCGAAGCGATGCGCGGGGCACTGGCTAGCAAGGATGGTGGGAACGTCTTCACCGACGTGTACGAGACGCTCTCCCTGGACTACCTGTACCCGGAACCGAACAACCTGGTCCTGTTCGCGAGCAACCACGACATGGCCCGCATCTTCAGCGTGGTGGGCGAGGACCTGGACAAGTACAAGATGCAGATGGTGTTCCTGATGACGATGCCGCGCATCCCGCAGTTCTACACCGGCGACGAGATCCTCAAGACCAGCGCCACCAAGGAGCGCAACGACGCCAGCTACCGCACCGACTTCCCTGGTGGCTGGGCCGGCGACAAGGTGAACGCCTTCACCGGCGCCGGCCTGAGCGCGCAGCAGCGCGAGGCGCAGCAGTTCGTGCGCAAGCTGGCCAACTGGCGCAAGGGACAGGGCGTCATCCACAACGGCAAGCTGATGCACTACGGCCCACAGGACAACACCTACGTCTACTTCCGCTACGACGACAGGAAGAAGGTGCTGGTCGCCCTCAACAACAACCCGAAGGAGATGACGCTGCCGGTGGAGCGTTTTCGCGAAATGCTGCGGGGCGTCGCGGGCGGCGTGGACGTCCTGACCGGCAAGCGCTTCGACCTGTCCAGTGAACTGAAGCTCCCGGCGCGCTCGGCCGTCGTGCTCGAACTGACGGAGGCCTGATGAAGCGGCACGCCATCTGCCTTGCCGCCGCCCTCGCCAGCGGCGGCGCCCTCGCCGCCGATGGCGCGCCTGGTGAGCCCTTGTTCATCCGGGGTGCTTTCAATGGCTGGGGCACAGACAACGCGTTGGTCGACAAGGGCAAGGGCGTCCACCAGGCAGACATCCTGGTCAGCCCCGGCAACCACGCCTTCAAGGTGGGCAGCGGCGACTGGTCCCACGAGTGGGTGATCGACCCGGGTGCCAGCGTCACGGTCGCTCCCGGCTCCAGCTACCGGCTCGAGACCGAGCCCGGCGCCGAGGACTACCTGTTCGTCAAGCGCACCGGCACCTACCGCTTCACCGTGGACACCTCGGCGCCAGGCGGGCCAGTACTGCGCGTGGAGCGCCTGCCTGACGTGCAAGGCGGGGCCGCGGTCGATCCCCATGCCGGGCATGGCCAGGCCCGCGCCCTCGCCTTCGCAACCTGGGACGGCAAGACCGAGACCGCCCGCTTCTCCACGGCCAACGCGGAAGCGCCCCTGCGCACCTACGCGCATTCGACCACGATGCAGTTGCGCGATCCCGGCCCGCAGTTCGTGCGCTATGCCGAGCGGGAAGGCCTGCCGCGCGTGCGCAGCGGGAACCTTGCCTTCGACGCGCTGTTCGCGCTGGCCACGGCGGAGATGCGCCTCAACTCGGTCAGCGAGATCCGCGACGGCAACTACAACGCCGGCGCAGCCATCCCCTGCGAATGCTTCGAGACCGGCGAAAAGTGGCACTACGTCTGGACACGCGACCTGTCCTACGCGGCGGACCTGGGACTGGCCCTGCTCGATCCGCGGCGGGTGCGCAACTCGCTCGAATTCAAGCTGTCCGGCTGGCGTGACGGCATGCCAAAGGCGCCGCGGGTGGCGGGCAGCGACGACGGCCTGCAGATCGTGCAGGACACCGGCAGCGGCGGCAGCTGGCCGGTCAGCACCGACCGCGTGACCTGGGCCTTCGCCGCCGGGGAAGTGCTCAAGACCTTGCCGGCCGCCGAACGAAAGGCATTTGCGGCGCGTGCGCTGAAGGCCTTGTCGAACACGCTGGAGAACGACCGCATCGCGGCCTTCGACGCCGCCACCGGCCTGTACACGGGCGAACAGTCCTTCCTCGACTGGCGCGACCAGAGCTACGCCTCCTGGATTCCGGACGACCTGGCGGCCATGGCCTCGTCCAGCGCGCTCTCGACCAACGTGGCCCACTACAAGGCCCTGCGACTGGCCGCGCAACTGGCGCGCGAGCATGGCGATGCCATTCTGGCGCGCCGTTACAGCGCCTGGGCCGCGGACCTGAAGGAGGCGATCAACCGCCGCCTGTGGCTCGCGGACGCCGGCATGTACAGCAGCCTGACGGCGGGCCACCTGGACGGCGCGCCGCTGCACAAGTTCGACTGGCTGGGGCAGGCGCTGGCGATCGTCACCGGCGTCGCGGACGAAGCGCGCGCACGTTCGATACTGGCGCGTTACCCGCACGGGCCGATGGGCGCGCCCGTGATCTGGCCGCAGCAACCCGGCGTGCCGGTGTACCACAATCGCGCGTTGTGGCCGTTCGTGACCGGTTACGGCCTGAAGGCCGCCATCCACGTGGGCAATGTGAGCGTTGCGGACGCGGCCTACCAGAGCCTGATGCGCGGCGCGGCGCTCAACCTGTCGAACATGGAGAACCTCGAATGGCTGTCCGGCCAACCGCTCCTGCTCGACGAAAAGAACCCCTCCCTGATCGGGCCGGTGATCAATTCGAAGCGGCAGTTGTGGTCGGTCGGCGCATACCTCGGCATGGTGATCGAGGGCGTGTTCGGGCTGAGGGTGGACGCCGATGGGCTGGACCTGCGCCCCTTCGTGACCGCGAAACTGCGGCGCGACGTCTTCGCGGGATCGAACGAACTGACCTTGCGCGACCTGCGGCTGCATGGCAGGCGCATCGACGTCAGGCTGCGCCTGCCCGAGGCGGCGCCGGGCGACGGTTACTACGCGGTGAAGCAGGTCCTCCTGAACGGCAAGCCGGCCAGCACCAGTATCGGCTGGGAGCGCCTGGGCGAGCACAATACGATCGAGCTGCGCCTGGATGCCCTGGTCCCGGGACAGCAGGCCATCCGGCGCGTCAGTGCGGACCCGTATGCCGAGTCGGCCGGGACTTTCGGTCCGCGCGAGCCGCGCATCGTGAGCCTGGATCGGGACGCGGCCGGACAGGCCTCGCTGCGGATCGCGCCCGGCGGCAGCGAGCAGGCGCACGCCAGCTACAACGTCTACCGCGACGGCAAGCTGGTGGCCAGCGAGTTGCCGGCGGGAGCCTGGCGGGACAGGCACGCCGCCCGCGGCTCCTGCTATGCGGTGGAGGCCGTTTTCACTGCCTCTGGCAACCGCAGCCACCACAGCGCGCCGCGATGCGTGGACGATGGCATCACCATCCCCGTCACCGACCCACGGGTGGAATCGAACGTGCCGCTTGCCGCGCCCGGGCCGCGCTTCACGGAGCCGCACCTGAAGGACTGGGGCAAGCCCGGCGACCGCTTCAGGGTCGGCGGCATCCGCGTCGACGAGCCTGGCGACTATGTGGCGCAGGTGCGCTACCACAACGGCGCGAACCAGGTGAACCTGGGCATCAGCGGCGGGGTCAAATGGCTGGCGGTGAAGGACGACACCGGCCGCGTCGTGGCCCAGGGTGTGGTGCAGCTACCGCATGCGAAGATCGCGAAGGCGAACACGCCGACGGTGTACTCCACACCGCTCGCGCTGCGGCTACAACCCGGCAGCTACAGCATGGAGATGAGCGACTTCTACAATATGAGCTACCTGGAGAGCAATAGCAGCTTCAGCGCCGCCGGCGGCACAACCGGGCCGTCGAACCGCTTCGACATCTACGGGGTGCGGCTGCTGCCGCGTCCCTGAAGCGCTCGATGGGCGAGTGCCCGCTCCCCATCCCTTCCTCCTGGACGCCAGCGACGGCACCGGCACCGCGACCACGTCGACGTCCTGCGCTTCGCCGGGGCCGAGGTGGATCGGCGCGAGCGAGGCCGGCGTGGTAACGCTACGCCGGGATGAGGGAATCGCAGTTCGTCGAGACGCCGTACCGGCTGGGCCTGCAACGCGAAGGCAGCGCCGCCGAAGTGAGGGCCACAGCCTAGCCGGGCAGGTGGTCGGCGGGCGGCGCGACGCCGCTCGCCGGGGGGACCAGCAGCGACAGGTGCCCTTGCAGGACACGGAACTCGAGCGGCAGCGGCAGGCGCACGATCTCACCGTCGATCGCGACCTTGACCGAGCGCCGCCCGTATAGCGTACCCTTGCCCACCACCAGCCGGCGGAAGGCGAAGGCCACCAGGTTCGGCGCACCGCCCAGGCGCCCGGCCATGCCGCGCAGTAGCAGGCCGAGCAGGCCCAGCTTGCCGACCGGCCGCGGGGCGATCGCCACCAGCTGGCCATCCTCGACCGCGTCGGTCAGGTCGGTCATGCCCACCTGTTCCATCTGCAGCCGGTTGTTCCCGACGAACAGGGTCGGGGTGCGCAGGTGCTTGGGCCGCCCGTCCGACTCCAGGGTGATGCGCAACAGACGGTACGGCCGGAACGCGGTCTTGAACGCGGAATACAGGGCCACCAGCCGGCCCCGCCCGAACTGGCGCGTGGCCTGCTCGCGCTCCTCGATCAGCTTCGGATACAGCCCCACGCTCGCATTGACGAGGAAGATGCGGTCGTTGACGAGGCCGAGCTGGACCCGGCGCACCTGCGCTCCCAGCAAGACGCGCGCCGCCTCGTCCAGCTCCTCCGGGATGCCGTGGGTGCGGCCGAAGTAGTTGAATGTTCCCTGCGGCAGCACGCCGAACGGGCAACCGGTCAGCAGCGCCTCGCGCGCCACCGCGTTGATCGTTCCGTCGCCGCCGGCCGCCACGACGATCCCACCGGCATCCCTGGCCTTCGCGGTCATCCGCGTCGCTGTCTCGGCCAGCATCTCCGGATCGTGGACCAGGGCCAGGTGGCAATCGCGCCCCGCCTGCTCCAGGACGCTACGGATCGTGGCGCAGCGCAGCTCGGTCTCCTGGTGACCGGAGCCGGCATTGAGCACGATGAAGAACGGGGCGTCGGGTCCTGGCTCGCAGAGATGCATCGTTGTCCTGCCTTTCGATGAAATGGTCGAATGAACAACAATATCCTATCACCTGCCCGTCCCGCCCGACGCGAGGAAGGGCCTTCAGCGTCCCGGCGGCCGCGGGTGCTGGTACACGTACAGGTTGGTGCCGGGGTCGTCGTCGCTCAGGTGGACCAGCCGCTCGCAGCGCATGCCCAGCTTGCGCAGCAGCCCGTTGGATGCCGCATTGCCGGGCGTGGTGATCGCCGCTACCCGTGCGATACCGATGCCGGGCGCATAGTCCAGCACCGCGCGCGCCGCTTCGAATGCCAGGCCCCGCCCCCGGTAGGCAGGAAGGAAGGCGTACCCCAGGTCCACATCCTCCAGCGTCTCGCGCTTGACCAGGCCGCACAGGCCGGCCGCCTCGCCCGTCCCGGCCATCTCCACCAGGTACAGTGAATGGCCGCGCTCGCGCTGCATCGCTACCGGGCCGTCCAGCACCGCGCAGCGGGCCTGCTCGAGCGTGCGCACGCCACGGTCGCCGATGTGCTCGATGAAGGCGGGGTCGTTCAGCAGCGCGAGGTAGAACGACGCGTCGCCCGGCCCCACCGTGCGCAGCCGCAGCCGCCCTGTGCGGAGGATTTCCACTATTCGTCCGAAGTGGGCCAGTTGTCCGGGTCGTCGAGCAGCCGGTACATGACGTAGGCATCGACGAAGCCCAGCCGCTTGTGCCGGAACGCCTTGGGCAGCGTGCCGACGATCGAGAAGCCGAGCGCCTTCCACAGCTTGATCGCGGCGGTGTTGGTGCTCACCACATAGTTGAACTGCATGGCAAGGAAACCGAGGCTGCGCGCCTGCGCCAGCGCATGCTCGCCCAGCATCCGCCCGACCCCCACGCCCTGGGCGGAGGGACTGACCATGAACGAGGCGTTGGCCACGTGGCCGCCGCGTCCGACCTGGTTCGGTACCAGCTTGTACATGCCCAGCACGCGCTCGTCTCCCAGGACCGCGACGAAGCTGGTCACACCCGGGCCGAGCCAGTAGGCGCGGGTGTCGGCGTCCGAGGTTCCAACCTCGAAGGCATAGGTCTCGCCGCCGCCGACGTGGCTGCGGAAGATGCCGGAGATCGCTTCGAAATCGGCATCGGTGGCTGGACGGATCTGTATATCTTTCACGACTTTCCCGCGCGGTTGTGCGAACTGAAACCGCGCCATTCTAGCACCGGCCCCTTCAATAGTTGCATTTTGAGTCATTTCTTTTCCGCGCTGCATTGCTCAATGTCACGACCGCGAGAGGCGGAAGTCGACCGTAGGCGGGCGCCCCAGCAAACGCAGCGTCGCCGCCGTCCGAGGCGACTCGGCAACCAGTTTGCCGCGCCGTATCACCGCCCGGCGCGCGGCGCGCAAGCGGATCGCCTCGATGGTGCTACCGGCATCGAGCAGGACGAAGTCGGCATGGCAGCCGGGCGACAGGCCATAGCCCTCCAGGCCGAGGATGCGGGCCGGAACCTCGGTCACCGCGAGGAAGCAGCGCTGCATCGCTTCCTGCCCCGTCATCTGGGCCACGTGCAATCCCATGTGCGCCACCTCCAGCATGTCGCCCGAACCCAGGCCGTACCAGGGGTCCATCACGCAGTCATGGCCGAAGGCGACATCGACCCCGGCGGCGATCAGCTCGGGCACCCGGGTCATGCCGCGCCGCTTCGGATAGGTGTCGTGGCGCCCTTGCAGGGTGATGTTGATCAGCGGATTGGCGATCGCCGCCACCCCGCTCTCGGCGATCAGCGGCAGCAGCTTGCTCACATAGTAGTTGTCCATCGAATGCATCGAGGTCAGGTGCGAGGCCGCCACCCTGCCCTGCAGGCCGAGGCGCTGGGTCTCGAAAGCCAGGGTCTCGATGTGGCGCGACATCGGGTCGTCGGTCTCGTCGCAGTGCATGTCCACCGGCAGGCCGCGCGCGGCGGCGAACTCGCACAGCAGGCGCACCGATTCCGCGCCCTGGGCCATGGTGCGCTCGAAGTGCGGAATGCCGCCCACCACGTCCACGCCCATCGCGACCGCGCGCCGCAGGTTGTCGAAAGCCGTCGGGCTGCGCAGCAGCCCGTCCTGGGGAAAGGCGACCAGTTGCAGGTCCAGCCAGGGCGCCACCCGCCGCCTGACCTCCAGCAGCGCCTCGACCGCCAGCAGGCGGTCGTCGCACACGTCCACGTGGGTGCGGATGGCCAGCAGCCCGCGCGCCACCGCCCAGTCGCAATACCGCAGGGCGCGCTCGATCAGGGCTTCCTGTGCCAGTTGCGGTTTGAGCTCCCCCCACAGCGCGATCCCTTCGAGCAGGGTGCCGGACTGGTTCACGCGCGGCAGGCCGTAGCTCAGTGTCGCGTCCATGTGGAAGTGGGCGTCCACGAAGGGCGGCGTGACCAGGTCGCCCGCGGCGTCCAGTTCCTCCGCCCCGCTCAGCTGAAGCGCCGGACCGACGGCGTAGATGCGCCCGTCCTTGACCGCGATGTCGATTCCTTGCTTGCCTTGCGGCAGGGTCGCGTTGCGAACCACCAGATCCATGACAGCTCCTGTCGGGGGAATGACCCGATTGTAGCCAGTTTCGCAATCTTCGGCGGTGGCGGGCGCGCGGTCCGGTGGGCTCGAGAGCCCACCCTACCCTTTTCGCAAGCTCGCCGGGCGGGCGCGCGGTCCGGTGGGCTCGAGAGCCCACCCTACCCTTTTCGCAAGCTCGCCGGGCGGGCGCGCGCTCCGGTGGGCTCGAGAGCCCACCCTACCCTTTTCGCAAGCTCGCGGGGCGGGCGCGCGCTCCGGTGGGCTCGATAGCCCATCGTAGGGTGGGCTCTCGAGCCCACGCGCGAAGGCGGATCTATAGCGGCCGAGCACGCCGTAATGCTGCATCGCAATACTTTGTTCCGAAAACAATAGGCGTAGCGCTTTTCAACACTCTTAATCACCGATACACTAGGTGATATTGCAGCGCGCCATAAACGAACGACAAGGAAACCCTATGAATTCGCTTCCAGAACAGTTGTCCGCAGCACGCAAAGCCCAGTTCGACGCCCAGTTCGATCTCTTCCGCACCCTGAGCAACCAGGCCTTCGAACGCGCCAGCCTGCTCATCTCCCTCAACCTGCACGCGTCGCGCGACTCGGTCGAGCGCTCCTCGCGCGTGATCCGGCAGTTCATCACCGCAAGCGGTCCGCAAGACCTGCTCGCCCTTGGCGGCTCGACCGAGGAACAGTTCCGCTCGATGTTCTCGTACAGCCGCGAGCTGTTCAGCATCGCTGCCGGTGGCCGGCCTCAGCTTGCGGAGCAGGCAACGCCGTCCGCTGCTACCGACGTGGACCTGGATGCGCGCGCCACCGCCGTGAAAGTCGAGGCGGCGGCCGGCCGCGTGAGCGAGCAGGCACCGCAAGCCGGTACGCCGGCGCCAGCCGCGCCAAAGGCGGAAGCCCCGGCCGAGGCTGAGACCAAGCCGGCCGGAGCCACCAAGCAGGCGCAACCGCCGGCCGACGTACCGCAAGACAGCGGGCGGGTGGCGGCGACGCCGCAGGAACTTGCCGCCGAGGCCGAGAAGGCCAGCCGCAAGGCTGTCGCCGCGGGCGACCCCGCGCCCCAGCCGTCGCCGGCCGGCAAGGCCAAGCCCATCGCCAAGGCCGCGCACAAGCTCGCCAAGGGCGGGCTGCAGCATCCGGTGACAGCCCCGGTGCCGGCGGGGGAACCGATCGTCGTCCCCCAGGTAAAGCCGGTTGACGCCGAGCCGCCTCCGCCTCCCGTCTCCGGCACGCCGGAAATCGACGTGCGCCAGCACGAGATCGAAGGCATCAAGCCGCAGCGCAAGAAATAACCGGTCGCTCCCGCGACAATCGCCGGTCGCTCAAAAACCCCCGGTCGCTCCCGCGAAAGCGGGAGCCCGTACGCCGCGAGCCTGCCGGCTCACCATGGATTCCCGCTTTGCGCGGGAATGACGGGCGATTTCGCATGCGGAGTGCTATCGCCTCCAGCGCAAGTTTTCCAAAAACACCGAAAATCCCCGGTCGCTCCCGCGACAATCCCCGGTCGCTCAAAAACCCCCGGTCGCTCCCGCGAAAGCGGGAGCCCATACGCCGCCAGCCTTCCGGCTCACCATGGATTCCCGCTTTGCGCGGGAATGACGGGCGATTTCGCATGCGGGAGTGCTATCGCCTCCAGCGCAAGTTTTCCAAAAACACTACACTAGCGGGCTTCGGCCCGCTCGTCGTTTTTGCGCGCCATACATATAGCAAAGGAATGTGAATGAGTCTGGCAAGCCTGATCGGCGGCTTCGTACGCCGGCACTGGCGCTCCTATGCCTCGTCGGCCGTCATGCTGGTCGGGGTGGCCTTGTGCACGGTCCTGATCCCGCGCAAGGTCGGGTCGATGATCGACGGCCTGGCGGCCAACCGCCTCTCCGGCGACGCGCTGCTGTTCGACCTCGCGCAACTGCTCGGGCTCGGCCTTGCCACCTACATCCTGCGCGTCGCCTGGCGCATCCGCCTGTACTCGGCCGCCTACCAACTGGGCGTCGAACTGCGCACCCGCCTGTATGCGCGCCTGTCCGCCCAGGGCCCCGCCTTCTACCAGCGCCAGCGCACGGGCGACCTGATGGCCCTGGCCACCAACGACATCGACGCGATCGAGATGGCCGCCGGCGAGGCGATGCTGGCCGGCTTCGACGGCACGCTCACGCTGCTGATGGTGCTCGGCATCATGACGCTCGGCGTTGACTGGCGCCTGGCCACCGTCGCGCTGTTGCCCTTCCCGCTGATGGCCTACGCGTTCTGGCGCATCTCGGCCAACATCCATATCGCCGAGTCGGACGCGCTGAAACGCTTCTCGGCGCTGAACGACCATGTCCAGGAATCGCTCTCGGGCGTGCGCACCGTTCGCGCCCTGGGCCTGGAAGCGCGCAGCGCGCAGCAGTTCGGGGAATTGGCCGGCAAGGCCGCCGACGCCAGCCTCGGCGCGCAGAAGTGGGAAGCGGCCTACGAGCCGGCGGTCGGCCTGACCCTGACCGCCGCCAGCGGCCTGACTTTCGGCCTGGGCGGCTACCTCGTATGGCAGGGCCAACTGACCGTGGGCGAACTGACCGCGTTCACCATGTACCTGGGCCAACTGATCTGGCCGATGTTCGCGGCCGGCTGGGTGCTGTCCCTGATCGAACGCGGCCGCGCCGGCCTGGCGCGGGTGCAGCCGATGCTCGATATTCCGCTATCGGTCGAGGACACCGGGACCGTCGAGCGCGTGCGCACCGGCGACCTGGTGCTGGACGGGGTGGGATTCCGCTACCAGGACGGCGCGCATCCGGCACTGGACGGCGTGTCGGTGACGCTGGCTCCCGGCCGCACGCTCGGGCTGGTCGGCCCCACCGGCGCCGGCAAGTCCACCTTCCTGCGCGTGCTGCTGCGCCAGGCCACGCCGCAGCAAGGCAGCGTATGCTGGGGCGGCCACGCGCTCGAGGACTACCGTCTCGAAGCGCTACGCTCGGCAATCGCCTGGGTGCCGCAGGAGTCCTTCCTGTTCTCGGCCACCATCGCCGAGAACATCGCGCTCGCGCGGCCCGGCGCCTCGCGCGAGGAGGTCGAACAGGCGGCGCGCATGGCGGCGATCCACGACGACATCCTGCGCTTCCCGCAGGGGTACGACACGCCGGTGGGCGAGCGCGGCATCACGCTCTCCGGCGGCCAGCGCCAGCGGGTGGCGATCGCACGCGCGCTGCTGGCGCACAGCGCCCTGCTGCTGCTCGACGACGCGCTGTCGGCGGTCGATACCGGCACCGAGACGCGCATCCTCGAACACCTGGAAGAGGTGCGCCGGACGCGGCCGGAACTGTCCGCCATCATCGCCAGCCACCGCCTGTCGGCAGTGGTGAACGCCGACCTGGTCATCGTGCTGCGCGACGGGCGCATCGTGGAATCGGGGACGCACGAACAACTGCTCGCGCAGGACGGCTGGTATGCCAGCCAATGGCGCTACCAGCAACTGGAGGCCAGCCTCGATGCAATCTGACAACCGCCCCAACGAGCTGCGGGCGCACGGCGCCAAAGCCACCGGCCTGCTCAAGCGCGCGGCCTGGCCCGACCGGCGCCACCTGGTCCTGGCCACCCTGTGGCTGGTGCTGGCCGCCGCGCTGGAGGTCATCGGCCCCCTGCTGGGCAAGGCCCTGATCGACGACCACCTGATCCCGCGCGAGCTGGACTGGCCGCGCATGGCCCTGCTGCTGGGCGGACTGGTCGTCACCGGCTGGATCTCGACCTGGGTGCGCTACCTGCAACTGGTGCGCCTGTCCGGCCTGGCCATGCGCTCGGTGCAGCGCCTGCGCGAGTGGGTGTATGGCCACGTGATGCGCCTGCCGATGGCCTTCTTCGACCGCGCCATCACCGGCCAGCTGGTCAGCCGCGTCACCAACGACACCGAGGCGGTCAAGAAGCTCTACATCCAGGTGCTGTTCGTCATCCTCGACAGCAGCATCGTGCTGGTCGGGACCGTGATCGCGATGGCCTGGCTGGACTGGCGCCTGATGCTGATCGTGCTGGCGCTGGTGCCGGCCGTGCTGGGCATCGTCTGGCTGTACCAGCGCATGTCGGCGCCGGCGGTGGCGCGGGCGCGCGCGCTGCGCAGCGACATCAACGGCCAGATGGCCGAATCGATCGGCGGCATGAGCGTGCTCCAGGCCAGCAACGCGGCCCTGCGCTTCGGCGAGCGCTTCGGCGCCACCAACCGCGCCCACTACCACGCGCGCCTGGCCGAACTGCGCGCCAACGCCTTCCTGCTGCGCCCCGCGCTCGACCTGCTCAACGTGATACTGCTGACGGTGGTGATCTTCAGCTTCGGCCAGCGCCAGATGAACGCGGTGGAGGTGGGCGTGCTGTATGCCTTCATCAGCTACATCGCGCGCGTGATCGAACCGCTGATCCAGATCACCATGCAGTTCAGCAGCCTGCAACAGGCCGTGGTGGCGACCTCGCGCGTGGCCTCGCTGCTGGACGAGGCGGGCGCGGCCGAACACCTGGCGGGGCGCGCGGTGGGCCAGCGGGCACAGGCCGCGCCCGGCTGCCCGGCGGTGCGCGTGGACAACGTGGATTTCGCCTACGTGCCGGGCCAACCGGTGCTGCACGAACTGTCCCTGGACATCCCGCAGGGCGCCTTCTTCGGCATCGTCGGCCACACCGGCAGCGGCAAATCGACCCTGCTGTCGCTGCTCCTGCGCTACTACACGCCGGACCGGGGCACGATCGAGATCGCGGGCGAGCCGCTGGCGGCGATCGACAACGAGCGTTTCCGCAGCGAGGTAGGCCTGGTCCCGCAGGACCCGTTCATCCTGGCGGCGTCGGCGCGCGAGAACATCGACATGGGCCGCGGCCTGCCGCCGCAACGGATCGAGGCGGCCGCGCGCGCCGCCCATGCGCACGACTTCCTGGCCGCGCTCGAACAGGGCTACGATACGCCGCTGGGGGAAGGCGGATCGCGCCTGTCGTCCGGCCAGAAGCAGCTGATCGCCATCGCCCGCGCGCTGGCCGGCGAGCCGCGCATCCTGCTGCTGGACGAGGCGACCTCGCGCATCGACAGCGCCACCGAACAGATCGTGCAGGAGGCACTGGACGAGCTACGCGGCAAGGTGACCATCATCGCGATCGCGCACCGGCTCTCCACGATCCGCGACGCCGACCGCATCGTCGTGCTCAATCACGGGCGGATCAGCGAGGCGGGCAGCCACGACGAGCTGATGCGCATCGAGGATGGCCTGTACCAGCGCCTGTACCTGCTCCAGCAACTGGCGGTCTGATTCAACCCGGGCGCCCGCGGCGCGCGGCCGCGTAGCCCACGGCCGCCGCGAGCAGGCCGGCGCCCAGTAGGAGCGACACCGACTCGCGATTGGCCGCGCCGTTGAAGCCGACCACGTCCAGCATCGGCGAATGCGGCATGTTGATGGCCACGTACAGGCCGAACAGGAACAGCGCCAGGAAGATGCGCGGCGTACGGCCCAAGGTGCCGAACAGGCTGGCGAAAGCGGCCAGCACGATGGCGCCAGTGACCGTCGCGAGGGCCCGCACCGGCTGCGCCTCCAGCAGGCGCAAGGCCGCCGGCCCCATGAACAACCATCCCAGCAGCACCGCGGCCGCCAATTGCCGCAGGTAGCGCCGCGATGCCCCGCCAGGCACCGCGCCCGTCATGCCCGAGCAGCCGGCCGTGCCGTCTCGGGTGGAGACGTCGCTCACCAGGACGCCCCAGAACGCGGCACCGGCGATGAGCAAGGGCTTGAGCGCGGCTGGCTCGGCGACCGCGGCGGCGACCAGCATGGCGAGCAGCGCGGCGACCGCGGCCGGGGCCGCCATCAGGGTCAGCGCGACGTCGGCCAGGACCTGTCCCGACAGTCCGGGCAGGCGCGCCGCGAGCCGCAGCAGGGGCCGCACCAGGACGGCCAGCGGGCGCAGCCAGCTGTTGAGCACCGCCAGCGGGTCGCGCCGCCGGCGCGCGCGTGCGGGCTTGACCCGGTCCGGCGAAAAGCGGTGGAACAGGAACATGGCCGCCACCAGGGGCAGCAACGCCAGCGCAGCGCTGGCGGCGCGCCAGGCCAGCGCCTGCGCGTTCCACAGCCAGACCGGCAGGACCACCGGCGCCACGCCGGCATCGAAGTTCATGCTGCCGATACCAAGGTTGCTGGTGTCGAGTTGCCGCTCGAACGCCGCGATGGCGACAGCGCTGCCGTTGAAGTCAACCAGGGCCGCCAGCGGCAGCGCACCATCCGGCGCCACCTCCCCGATCGTGGACATCTGCGCCGCCCATAGCACGAAGAACAGCAAATCGCCGCCCTTGCCCATCAGCGGCGCCCAGCTGTCGAACAGGATGGCGCAGCTCGCGACGAAGCACACCATGGGTAGCAGCATCAGGGCATAGGCCTGCAGGTAGACCAGGGGCTGTACCGGGCCGTCGCCGCGCACCGCCTGCAACACCAGCATGGTGACGAGAAACACTCCGCTCAGTAGGCCCAGGTAGGCCGCGCAGCCGAGCCAGCGGCCGGCCAGGAAGGCTGTGTCGCCCGTCGGGCTGGCACCGATCACCGAGCCGATGCCGCAGCGCAGGTCCTCGGCGATGCGTCCGCGCAGCAGGTAGAACCCGGCGAGGCTGAACAGTATGCCGGCCAGGGTGGCGCTGCCCAGCGCCAGCGCCGAGCTGGTATACAGGATGCGCGCCCCGTTCGTCACCAGCAGCGACTTGCCGGTGGACGGATCGACCACCAGGCTCCAGCTCACGACGACCACGGCCAGCACCGCGACCAGCGTGGACAGGCGGCGCATGCGCAGGCGCAGTTCGTTCAGCGCGAGGATGGCGACCGTGCGCGCGCTCATGCCGCCAGCTCCCGCGCGGCGTAGCGCTGCGCCATCAGGGCCTCCTCCAGGGTCGGTTCGGCCAGGCGCGCGCCTGGGCAGGGCGCGCTGGGGTGGGCGATGCGCAGGCTGACCTGCGCGCCCTGGCGCTGCGCATGCAGCACATGCACCTTGTCGCGCAGCGCCTCGTATTCGGCGGCAGCGACCAGGGCCGACCAGACCTGGCCGTGGGCCCGCGCCAGTGCCGCCTCCGGCGTCTCGTGCGCCACCACCCGTCCATCGCGCATGACCACGAGTTCCCCGGCGATGCTCTCGACGTCGGACACGATATGGGTGGACATGATCACGAGCCGGTCGAAGCCGATCTCGCCCAGCAGCTTGCGAAAACGCAGCCGCTCTTCCGGGTCCAGTCCCGCCGTGGGCTCGTCGACGACCAGGATCTCCGGGTCGTTCAGCAGGGCCTGGGCGATTCCCAGCCGGCGCAGCATCCCGCCCGAGAACGAGGACGCGGGGCGCGACGCCTGCTCGTGCAGGTTCACCAGTTCCAGCAGGCGGCGGATGCGCCCGCCGTCGCGCACGCCCTTGAGCGCGGCGAAGTACTGCATGAACTCCAGTGCGGACAGGTTCGGATACACCCCGAAGTCCTGTGGCAGGTAGCCCAGCCTGCGGCGGATCGCGTCCGGGTGGCGCACGATGTCGGTGCCGTTCCAGAGGATGGAACCGGAGCTCGGGCGCGCCAGCGTCGCGATCATCTGCATCAGCGTGGTCTTGCCGGCGCCGTTGTGCCCGATGAGGCCGACCACGCCCCGCTCCAGGCGCAGCGATACGCCATCGACGGCCGTCACCTGCTTCCCAAAACGCTTCACCACTTCCCGGATCTCGAGCATGTGCGCCCCCACGATTGTGTTGTTGTCAATACCAGGACTGTACACGTCGGCGCCGGGAAGGCCACCGGCCTTGCGACGAACCGTCGTTTTGGGGGTATCAGGCGAAATCATGACCGTTTTGTGACAGATCGTGTCACCCGATACACATGAATTTATAAAATGTGATATTTTCCGTCTGGCAACACACTATAATGTGCCGATCCTGCCCCGCCATCGCGGGCCTTACCGAGGGAGCCATGTTCGCAGCAAGTCCCAGTATCCTGGCGTGCCGTGTCCGCCATGCGCTCGTCGCGTCGCTCCTGCTGGCGCCCGCGCTCGCATTCGGGCAACCCGCGGCGTCGCTCGCCCAGCGGCTCGAAGAGATCCGGGAAGTGAACCGCTTCATTCCGGAGCGCGCCCTGCCGATGCTGCAACAGATGGAGGCGGAAGGCCGGGCGGCTCCCCTGCCTCAACACGCGGAGTTCCTGGCCCAGCTGTGCGGCGCCTACCACGGGCTGGGCAAGTACGCCGAAGCGATGCAGGCCTGCGACGAGCTGGTCGAACTGGGAAAGCGTAGCGGCGACAAGGTCGCCCTCGCCAAGGGCCTCATGCGCAAGGGTTATGTCTCGTTCAGCCTGAACGAACTGGCCGAAGCCCACCGCCTGATCTGGGAGGCCGAGAAGCTGGCCGAGGCCACACAGGACATCGAACTGCGGGTGCGCGCCCGCATCTCCTCGGGGGAATCCTACGCCGAGGAAGGCAATTTCCCGCTCGCCCTGCAACGCCTGCAGGATGCCGCCTCGCTCGCCCGCAGCCACGGGAACCCCATCCACATCGTCATGGCGCTCAACTCGCTGGCCAATCTCTATGGCCAGTTGCGCGAATACGACAAGGGTTTCGAGACCCTGGCGGAGGCCACGGTGGCGGCGGAACGCACCAACTCGCCCGGCCGCCTGGCCACGCTCAAGTCCACCGAATACGGGCTGGCGATCGACTCGGGGCAGAAGGAACGCGCACTCAAGGCCTTGCTCGCGGGGGTGGCCCTGGAGCGCAAGATCGGCGCGCACGCGATGGTCGCCTACTCGCTGGTCAACCTGTCCGACTGCTACCTGAAGCTGCGCTACTACCGCAACGCGATTTCCTACGCCGAGCAGGCGATCGAGGCCGCGGTGAAGCTCAACGACGAGGGCCTGGAGGCGACCGGGCGCCTGAACCTGGGCCAGGCCTACCTCGCCATCGGCAAGATGAAAGAAGGCAAGCGCCACATCGAGCGCGCGATGGCGTTCTATGAAGCATCCGGCGACAAACCCGAACTGCAGGCGGTCCTGCAGGAATACGGCGACGCCCTGGAGCGCGCCGGAGACCTGGCCGGCGCGGTCGCGGCCTACCACCGCGAGCGCGCGCTGTCGAACGAGCTGTACGAGCGGCGGCGCCAGAAGGCCCTGCTCGAGCTCCAGGAAAAGTACGAGACGGACAAGAAGCAGCGCCAGATCGAGCTATTGCGCCGCGAGAATGACCTGAAATCGACCGAGATCGACAACCGGCGCCTGCAGCAGCGCGTCTGGTGGCTGCTGGCCGTCGTGTTCGCGCTGGCCTCCGCCATCGTCGGCCTCCTGTACCGCAAGGTCCGTCATACGAACGCGCAACTGAACGAAAAGAACCGGGAACTGAAACAGCAGAGCGTGCGCGACCCGCTCACCGGGCTGTACAACCGGCGCCACTTCCAGGACTTCATGCGTCACCACCGCCCGATCCACGACGGCGAAACGGTCGGCGCCTTGTTCCTGCTCGACGTGGACCAGTTCAAGCAGATCAACGACACCTTCGGCCACGCCGCGGGCGACGCCCTGCTGATCGAAATCGCCGAGAGCCTGCGCGAGATCCTGCGCGACACGGACATGATCGTGCGCTGGGGTGGGGAGGAATTCCTGGCCTTCCTGCCGGCCGTGCCGAAGAGCGGGCTGGACGAGGTGGCGCGGCGGTTGCTGGCGGGTATCGCATCGCGCACCGTCGAGCACCAGGGCATGCGCCTGTCGGCCACGGTGTCGATCGGCTTCGCGCCGTATCCGCTGGCGCCCGGGGGCGCGCCCTTGCCGTGGGAGCGGACGGTCAACCTGGTGGACATGGCGCTGTACCTGGCCAAGGCGCACGGCCGCAACCGCGCCTATGGCGTGGGCGGCTTCGACCAGTTCCATCGCACGACGATGGAAGAGATCGAACAGGACCTGGAGCGCGCCTGGCGCGATGGTTTCGTCGACCTGTCCGTGGTGCTGGGCAGTCGCGAACCCATCCGCGCCAGCGCGTAAGGCTTACCTGTTGTTTTGCATCCTCTCGCCGGCGTTCTCGAGCGCCTGGCCAGCCTCGCGGGTGGCCTCGGTCGTTTCCGCCTCGATTGCCTGCCCGGCCTGGCGCAGTTCCTGACCCGCTTCGCGCGCACCCTGCTCGATATTCTCGCCGGCACGCTCCAGTCCGACGTCGGCACGCTCGACAACCTGCTCGGCCGGGGCGACGTTGACGGCCGCGGGTTCGACGACGCCTGCTTCCTCCACAGGACCAACCGCCTCCTCCCGCTCGCAACCGGTGGTGAGGACCGCCGAGGCCAGCAGCAGGCCCGTAACAATAGTCTTGTTCATGTCAATCTCCTGGTGAATGTTGTCAAACAAGCATACACCTTCCAAAAAAACGGCGGCTCACGGTAGGCGGTCAAACGTGCGCGCCCCCTGCCCCGATTCCGGCGGGAATCGCGCTGACATCGACGGCGCGGGGATGCGCACGGCGGCGCGCTTCGATGCGCGCTTTGAGCGCGCGCGTCTCGCGGTTTTCACCCCAGCGCTTCGTGAACTCCAGCAAAACCACACGCGCGCGCTCGTAGGATCGGCTCGCCATGGCCGACTCCACCTCCAACCGGGCATTGCGCCACGCTTCCGCGCGCTCGGCCCGGGTGCAGGCGGCGGCGGCATCGTTGAGCGTTCGCTGTAGCTGGCGCAACTGCTCCGGGGTCGCGTCCGTCTCGCGCAGGGCGATCAGTTCGGACTGCGCCTCGCGCCCCTTGCAGGCGGTCGCCAGGGCCACCGCCTCGTCGATCCGCCGCTCGATCTTGCGCGCCGACGGCTCGTTCAGCATCCACACCGCCCACAGCAGCGCCAGCGCCGCCAGCCACCAGCGCAGCCGTACCGGACGCCGGCCGGGTGGCCTGCCGGGCCGCTCCCCCGCCCCGCCCGTTGCCGTCCCGGCGGCACGGGCGGCGCCCTGTTTCCAGTCCCACCGTTTGCGTCCTTCCTGGCCCGGAGGGAGGGGTGAACCGGTCCCGGCTGCGTGATGTTCCTGCCGCATTGGGGGAGGGTCGGTCCGCGACGGTACGGGCGCGGCGGGGACCGCCGGCCCAGGCGCACGGGTGGATGCCGACGAGCGCGCCGATGCGCTTGCCGATGCTGGCGCCGGCGCAGGTTCCTGCCCGGGCTCGGATACAGGCGCCAAGGTGGGCGCCGAAGTGGGTGCCGAAGCCGGCGCTCCGGTGGGCACGGGTGCGGGGATCCCGACCTCCGGGGCGGGCGCGGACTGCCGCGCGCGCACAGCCTCCTCGCGCTGCGCGGTGCCGCAATACGGGCAGAAGTTCACGCGCCGCGGCAAGATCCTGCCGCAGCGCTCGCCGATGCAGCGGTGATAGTCCTGGTCGTTCAACTCGCCATCCCTTATTGTGGATCGGGGATCCCGTCATCGGGATCGGGGATCGCCTCGGCGCCCGCACCGGCCAGCTCGGGGATTTCGCCCACCGTCTTCCACTTGCCCAGCTTCGGGTTCCACTGCATGTTCCAGGCGCGCGTGGACAGGTCGATCTCGCCCCGCGCCAGCTGCTGCGCGATCTCGTCGACCGTGTAGGGTCCGCGCTGGCCTCCGTCCACGAACAGCTTGTAGCGCGACCCCGGCGCGGCCGCCATGGCCGGCGCCTCGCGCCGCGCCAGCGCCTGGGCGGAGCGGGCGTCGCTGGCCAGGTAGTCGGACCGGATCACGCGCTTGTCCACCGGGCGCTCCACTTCCCATCGGTAGGCGTCGGCGGCCGAATCGGGCACCGCCTCGGTCCAGCTCTCGATCGATGCCAGGGCCGCCTCCACCTGCGGCGGGCCGAGCGAGGGGTCGAGCGCGACCGCGCGCCGGAACCACTGGTCGTACAGGCGGCGCGCGGTTATGTTGGGCAAGGAAGGCGAAGGCAGCTGCGCGCCGGTCTCGTCCACCTCCAGGCGCGGCTCGTACACCCGCAACTGGTAGTGCCGCATCAGGGCGGCCAGTAGCGCGAGCTGGTGCGGTCCCATGCCCGACAGGCGGTTGCGCACCGCGCCGATCACCTGGTCGCGGTAGTACGAGGGCAGCCCGTTCGAACGGATCGCGTACTCGTTGCCGATCTGGAGCCACTCGCCCGACCCCGGCTCGACCTCGAACAGGTACTGCCCGCGCGGCTGGAAGGCCGCCTCGCGGTCGCCCAGGTCGCTCTTGCGGCGTACCACGCCCAGCGCGATCGCCTGCAGGAACCACTCGTAGTCGTCCGCCAGCCGGTTCAACTCGTCCATCGAGGGCGAGATCGGGTGCCGGAAACGGGTCGAGTCGAAGTGCAGGTGGGTCGGGATCTTGGGGTTTTCGATCTGGTAGGAGGCGCGCCAGGTCGGCAGGCCGCGTAGCACCGTCATGGGAAAGCCGGACAGCTCGATGTAGCACACCGCCCGCCCCGGGACGCCGGTGTTGACGATCGAGACCAGCTCGCCGTGGAAGAAGCCGGACGGCACGGCGGCGCGGATCTCCGCTTCCATGCGGCGCCACGCGGCGACGTCGCCGACGCCGACGAAGCACTTGAACTGGTCGGCGCTGGGCGTGAACTCGGCCGAGAAGCGGGCGTTAATCCAGGGCATGGCGCTCTTGATCCATTCCCCGAACACGCGCGCGCGCTCCTGCGGCGTCATGCCGCCCAGACGTTCCAGCAAGGGGTCGGGCGCCTCGCCTCCGGCCTGCCGGGCCGACAGCTGCAGCTGGGCGCGCCGGAACAACTTGAGCAGCAGGTCGGCGCGCAGGCGCTCGTCGTCCAGTTGCGGGAACAGGCGCGCCGAGCCGCCGAATTCGAGCAGCACCTCCTCGCTCCAGGCGTCCACATCGCCGCTCAGCCGGACGGGTTCCGGCAGGGTGTCGGCGGCGAGCTTGATGTAGGTGGCGTGCTCCTGGCGCGCGTCCGCACGCAACTGGCCGATGCGCTGGTCCACGGCCGCCAGCATCGCCTGCACCTGGCGCCGCCCCTCCTGGAATTCGCCGGCGATGCCGCTCCACTGCGCCTGCCCGCGCTCGTCGGTCGATTGCGGATCGCCCAGCCAGCCGGACATCGTGCGCATCACCTCGATCGACTGGCCGGCCGCCACCGCGAGCAGGTGGAAGCGCAGGTAGTCGGCGATGTCGCGCTTGAGGTGGGCCATCACCTCGCGTGCCTGGCCGTCCTTGCCGAACAGGCGTCCGGTGGCCTGCGACAGGTTGTTGAGCGACTCCTCGACCTGGCGCGTACGCAGCGCGTCGCGGATGTCGCGGTAGCGCTTGCCGTTGCGCTCGGCATGCGCCAGGTCGCGCTGTTGCAACCGCGCCTTGACCTGCTCCAGCAGCGACAGCACGAATTCCAGGCCGCCCTGCTTGCGGTCGTCGAGCAACGCGTACAGGCGGGCGCGCACGCGCTCCTTCAGGCGCGCGGACAGTTCGCCGGTGTGGCGCTTGATCCGGTCCTCGCTGGTCTCGGCGGTGGCGCCGGCCTCGCGGATCGCGTCGCGCTCCAGTTGCGGCAGCAGCTCGGCCATCTTCTCGCGCCACAGTTTGATGTCGTAGGCGGCCATGATGCGGTCGACCTCGAGCTGCACCTTGCTCTCGACCCGTTCGAGCAGGGAACGCCCGTCGCGGTCCAGCAGCAGCATCCCGGTCAGCGCGTACTCCTGGAACGGGGTCACGTCCACGGTGCCCTTGCGGAAGTCGGGGAACTCGTCGAACGCGCGCTCGCTCATGCCCATCTGCTCGCGCATGAAGCTGTCGCGCTCCTGGTCCCCCGCGCGCCGCGCGGACGCGCCGTCGCTGCCGACCAGCCCGAAGAAGGCCTTGACCATCAGGCCCGCCAGTTCGTAGGCGCGGATGTCGTCGCGCAGGCCCTGCTGGGTATCGAGCACCGCCTGGCCGAAGGCGGAATACGCGCGCGAGTACGACAGGCGCATGTCGCCGAAGCGCTGCTCCGGCACCCGCGGGTTGTACGGCCCCAGCTTGTGCTGCTGCTGGTTGACCGCGACCGAGCGCTTGCGGTTGGCGAAATCGGCGGAGGCGAAGTCCTCGAACAGGGTGTCGGCCACCATCTGGTAGACGTCCTTGATGTCGAGGGTGGCCTTGTTGGCGAGGTTGGCCGTGTCGACGAAGTACACGTCGTCGAACGGCGCGCCGCGCCCGACGACGCTGTCCGGGTCCATCCAGTGCACCTGCGCGTTCATGTCGCGCATCGTCGTTTCCAGCTCCATCAGCGTGGCATAGGCGTTGGCCTCAGTGCGTTCCTTGTTCGCCTTGGCAAAGCCCGAGGGCAGGAACATCACGAGGTCGACCTGGCTTTCCGCGACCTCCTGGCGGGCGATGGCCTTGGACAGCCAGCCCAGGTCGATCGCGCTGCCGGCGCCGGTGCCGCCGGCGCAGGAGGCGATGACGACGATCCGGAAACGCGAGGTGTCCACCTGCAGGCCCAGGCGCTCGTAGTTCTCCTTGCGCTCGATCCCGGCGTTACTGCTCAGGAAATTGAGCGCGCCCTTGATCCGGCCACGCAGCTTCGGGTACTTGTCGAACAGGTACAGGCGCGCCAGTGCCCGGATCTGGCCCGCTCCCTTCGAGGGGTCGATGCCCAGCGAGCGCAGCTTCTTGGGGCGAAGCGGCATCCAGCGCTCGATCAGCGGGAAGCGCGCCAGGCTGTCGTCCGACTCGTGGTACTGGGGCAGGTCGAGCGGCTCGACCAGGCGTTCCTCGTCGCTCAGCCGGACCAGCTCGTACCAGGGGTCGGTACGCTGCGACTTGCCCTCGTCGATGACGGCGTTGTTGTCCAGGTCGAAGTGCAGGAAGCGCGCGACCGGGAAATCGGCGATCGACTCCACGCGGGTGGGATGCCGGCGGTTCCAGACGGCGGACAGGATGCGGCGACGGATGCGCATCATCACTTCCATGCCGGTGCCGCCCGCGCCGATGAACAGCGTGGGCCGCAGGTCGACCTTCAGCTCCGCGCCGGCGGGCTTGCCGCCCGGGTTCGATGGATTGGGAAAATCTGCCATGTCGCTTCTCCTTAGCGGCGGCCGACCAGCAATGCGGCCGCCAACGTCACCACGCCCACCAGGACCAGCGGACCGGTTATGCCGAAAGTCAGGTACTTGCTGGCGTTGACGATGGCCAGCACCGCCGCCGCCGACAGGAAGGCCAGGCCCACGAACAGCAGCCAGCCGGCGGTGCCCGCCGACGATGGCGCCACCCGCCGCACCACCAGGTGGTGCACGAAGGCGTTGCGCACGAAGAAGTAGGCCAACAGCAGCACGAGGAACACGCCACCGCTGATGGCCAGGTCGCGGGTCGAGGTGTCGATGGCCGGCGCGGCCTCCTGCGGTGCGATCTCGACCGGTTCGCCGGCGGTGGCCGGCGCCGTCTCCGGCAGCGCAGCGTCGGGCGTCGCGCCTTCCTCCGGCAGCCGGAAGCCGGGATCGGTCGCCAGTGGGTTGGCGGGGGGCTGTTTTGCTTGCATGGGTAGTGCTTCCTTTCTTTCTCAGCGGCCAAGCCGCACCTGCGCGCCTTCGCGCAGGTCGGTCAATCGATGGCCGAACAGGGTCGTCTTCAGTTGCGCGACCTGGTTGCCGGCCTTGTCGTAGATCGGCTGCACCGTGCCGGTGCGCGTGCGCATGCTGCGCAGTTCGTCCTCGACGGTGACAAAGGCCTGGCGCGGACGCGCCCAGGCCCACGCCGCGGCCAGCGTCGCGGCCAGCAGGAACAGCGCCCCGCCCCCCAGCGCCAGCAATGGCGCCATGCCGTAATGCACCCTCACCTGGAGCGGCAGCACGGCGGTCGAGGCCTGGACCTCGGCCGGGGGGGTGAATATCTCGGGCAGGGGGTCGCCGGGGAACAGCCGCGCCATGCGCGTGCGGAATTCCTGCGACAGGGCCAGGTCCTGTCCCGCGAGGCGCAGCCTGATCTGCCCCGGCAGGACATGGGCCGAGCCGGCCGACCTGAGCGCCGCCACCGACCACTTGCCCGGCAGCTGGGCGAACGGCAACTGGAGTGTCGAGGCAAGCGGCACCGGTTCTCCGGGTGCCAGCGCGCTCACCCTTTCCTTGCCCAGCGCCACCGGCCGGCGCTCCCCGCCGAGGACCGAACTGGCGCTGATGCGCGCCGAACGGATCGTGTACGGATAGACGGTGTTTTCCAGGTTCCAGACGATGTCGGCCGTCGGGGTGCGGGCATCCGGATCGACGTCGGCGCGCAGGGCGTTGCCGGGCCCCATCGAAAAGCGCACGCCAGGGGAGTTCTCCACCCGCCGCGGCACCAGCCGCACGGTGTCCCGGTCCAGCGGCTTGAGCCGGGCGGGCGGCTCGGTGATCACGCGCGCCACCCTGCCGCCGTCCACCAGTGCGTCGAGCGCGCGGGCGCCGGCCTCCCCGACGGCGAAGGCATAGACCATCAGGCCCTTTGCCTCGTAATGCTCGCCGCGAACCGGCATGGCGAGCGGGAACGCCAGCGCCTTGCTGATCGCCTTGCCCTGGTGGATCAGCTGGTAGAACTCACGGTTGCGCTCGGCGGTGGCCGGGTCGTTGTTCGGGCTGTTGCGGTTGTTGGTGATGAGCCAGACGATCCCGGGCCTGCCGTCCAGCACCCTGGTGATGGCGGCCTCGACCGCCTCGCCCAGGTCGGTGTCGGCCATCGCCCCGCCGTTCTTGCGCGCCACCTCCAGGCCCGCCAGGGCGGCGCGCACCCGCTTGCCCGTGTCCTCCCCGGCCCTGGCCGAGAGCAGCGCGCGGGGCGAGGGCGAACCGGGCAGGGCCTGGTTGAACGCGGCCAGCACCAGCGCGTCCCCCGGTGCCACCACCGAGTCGGCCAGCGCCGCCACCAGCGGCTTGAAGCGCGAGGCCGGATCGGTATAGAAAGGTTCCATCCAGCCGGAGTTCTGGACCAGGAACACGTGCGGGATGGCGCGTGCCGGCATCGCCGCCAGCAGCAGCGCCAGGCAGGCCAGCAGGCGAACCAGGGCGGCCATCACGCCGCGTCGTCCAGACGCCAGCCGCGCATCTGGTTCCAGTCGGGGTGGTGCAGCCACAGGCAGTTGTCGTATACGAGTGGCACGCACTCGAGCGGCCTGGCCAGCCGCGCGATCTCGTCGAGGATGACGTTGCGCCTGCCGATCCACTCGACCGTGGTACGCGCGATGAGCTTGCTCGACAGGGCCTCCTCGGCGCGACCGGTGTAGCGGTGGAAGCGCAGCACCAGGCCGCTGGGCTGGCTGCGGTTGTTGTTGAAGCTGCGCAGCAGGGGCAGCACCAGGGTCTCATCCTCGTTCGGGTCCTCGACATGCTCGCCCGACCACGGCTCGTCCAGCACCGGATGGCCTCGCCGGAACAGCAGGTTGGCGAAGCCCAGGCGCGCGCCATCGATCGGCTCGCGCTGCGGATCGGCCGCGCCCAGCTCCAGGAAGGAATAGGCCTCGCCGTCGTGGCCGATCAGCCACAGGCGCCCGTCCCGGCTTTGGGTGGGTCCGCCGAAGGCCAGGCGCGGCGTCCAGGGGGCCGGCCAGCGCATCCAGCGCGGCGCTTCGCCCGGGCGCCACACCAGCTGGCCATCCTCGTGCAGCCAGAACAGGCGCCCGTCGTAGCCGATGGGGCGGCTCCAGCCCGCCGTCGGCGCATCAGCGCAGTCGAACTGCTCGCCCGCCGGGAGCTCGCCCCGGGTGGTCCACAGCAGCAAGGCGCCACCGTCGCCCAGGACAGGGCAGGCGGTGTGGCGGCGCATCGCGCCGGGCGAGGCCGCGGGGGGCGCGGCCAGCACGGTTTCGGTACGATAGGTTTCGCTCAGCGGATTGATCCACAGCCGCTGCAGGGAATGCGCGGCCGGCACCACGGCGACCTCGCCGCGCCCCGGATTGAGAACCGGCAGCCAGGCATAGTCCGAGCGGGTGAAGGCCAGTTCGGCGGCCCCCTCCTCGGGCGCCATCACGTGCCACAGCCGGGCCAGCGGGTCCCAGTACTGCAAGACGCCGCGGGTGTGCGCCAGGGCCAGCAGACGCTGTTCTGGAAAGCCGTAGGTGGCGGCGGCGAACACGCATTGCGCGTTCGGCGGCACCGGCATCGACAGGTCGTGCCGGCCCACCGCCGGCGGCGCCGGCCTTTCCTCCAGGCTGTCGCCCAGGGGGAGCGAGGTGACCGGCAGGCCGTGCGGGACGTGGCGCGGCAGTTGATGGTCGCCATGTGGTCCCCACCAGTCGGGCGTGCGCGCCGCCCTGCCCGCCAGCCGCCGCAGCGCGCTGCCGCAGTGCGGACACCATGCGAAGCCCTCGGGATAGATGGGCGCGCAGCCGCAAGCGTCCGGCAGCGAGGCGCCGAGCAGGTGGGCGACGTCCGGCAGGCGGCCGCGCGCATGCGCCTGCCAGTCGATGCGGCCCAGGCCCTCGGTGGACAGCAACTCGAACTCCCCGCTCCTGTCGTCCTCCTGCCAGACACTGGCAGGCGTTTCCCATCGGTATGCCATTTCGCTCCGCCACATGATTTAACGAAACACGGCCTGTCGAGGCCGTTGTTGTCGGTCAAATCATAGCGCCACCAAGTGGCGCACGGCGCGCCGTTCACGAGGTAGCGCGAGGCGACACTTCAGGGATCAACAAGCGAACCGATGGGCGGAACTTCTGGTGCCGCCGCCTCTACAAACCGTCGTTCCACCAACGGCGCAAGCACCATCGTCCTTCCCGCGCAGGCGGGAACCTATACAGAGTGACCGAAGTCGATCCCTGACTGCACCTGACTGTGCCTGAACCAAACAAATCCCGAGATTCAGCATGGATTCCCGCCTTCGCGGGAATGACTGATCATATTGCCGGGATCGGCGTGCGGCACAGCGGCGCGCCTATGCCGCCGCCTGCGGTAGCCCTTGCGGTGGCTGCGACGTCGCCGCTTCATGATCGGGAACAACGGCTCTGCCGCCAGGATATAATCCCCTGCTCTCGCTTTCCCCAACGCATCCACCATGAACTCCCCCGACCCGATCACCGGCCCGAGCACGGCCGACCTGCCCGCGCACGCCGTCGAGGCCGCCCAGGCCCACCTGCGCGATGTGCTGGCCATCGCCATCGAACATGGCCCGGCGCAGGCGGCCCTGGTGGTCTACGACCGCCGCACCGGCCTGTCGCGGGCGCTGGAGCAAGCCTACCGGCGCAACCTGCCGCAGGCGCGCTTCATCGATTTCGACACGGTCGCCCCGGCCGAGGTGCTCGCCGCGTTTCGCGACATGGCGCCGCGCGACCTGGTGGTACTGGTGCAGTCGACCAACTTCCGGCTGGACGGTTTCCGCCTGCGGGTCGAACTGTTCAAGCTGGGCCTGAAGGTGATCGAGCACGTGCACCTGTCGCGCATGCCCGGCGAGCAGGGCGAACACTATATCGCCGCCCTCGCCTACGACCCGGCCTGGTTCCGCGGCGTCGGGCGGGCGCTGAAGGCGCGCATCGACAAGGCTCCCCACGCGCGCGTCTGCGGCGGCGGCGAGACGCTGGTGTTCGCTTCGCCGTTCGAGCCGGCCAAGCTGAACGTGGGCGACTACAGCGAGATGAACAATGTGGGCGGGCAATTTCCGATCGGCGAGGTGTTCACCGAGGCGCTGGACCTGGAAGCGGTCAGCGGGCGCGCGCAGGTGCACGTGTTCGGCGACACGTCCTACCTGTCGAACCATCCCGAGACGCCGGTGACCCTGGTGATCGAACGCGGCCGCGTGGTGGCCGCCGAGAACGCGACCCCCGCCTTCCAGCGCGTGCTCGACATCATCCGCGCCGACGAGGGCGAAGTCTGGGTGCGCGAACTGGGCTTCGGCCTGAACCGGGCGTTCACGCGCGAGTTGCGGGTGGACGACATCGGCACCTATGAACGCATGTGCGGCATCCACCTGTCGCTGGGCGCCAAGCACGGGGTGTACCCCAAGCCCGGTTTCAAGCGCAAGGACGCCCGCTACCACATCGACGTGTTCGCCGTCACCGACGCGGTGTACCTGGGCGATGAGCAGGTGTACGCGAACGGGACCTGGACGGTCTGACCCACGCCCCGGGTCCGCCCGCGCTGTAGGCGTGCGCGCAACACGTATGCATCATGTATCAGCCTTGTTACAATTCCTGCGAGCAATTGCATAATGGGTAAGGCTAGAATCGTTTTTCTTACTCCAACTACAACAACAGGGACGATATGATCCGCTTGCCCACGAGCCTTGTGGCTCTGTGCCTTGCCGCCTGCGCGGCCATTCCCGCTTCGGCGGCCGCGTTCGACGACAAGTTCCGCCAGCTCGACGAACTGCTGCCGACTCCCGGAGCCACCCGCGCCGCCTCGGGGGCGCCCGGCCATGCCTACTGGCAGCAACGCGCCGACTACAAGCTGCGCGCCTCGCTCGACGAGGCCAGGCGGGCCATCACGGGCGCCGGGACGATCACCTACTACAACAACTCCCCCGACACCCTGAAGTACCTGTGGGTGCAGCTGGACCAGAACATCTACAACCGCAATTCCGACGCCAACACGACCGCCACGGTGCCGTCGCGCGACGGCTGGGCCAAGGCCAAGACGCCGGCCCAGGGCGTCAAGTTCGACGCGGTGCGTACCATGCTCGAATCGCGCACCTTCGACGGCGGCTTCAAGATCCTCAGCGTGAAGGACGCGTCCGGCCGTCCGCTGCCGCATGTGATCAACAAGACCATGATGCGCATCGACCTGCCGCAGCCGCTCAAGCCGGGCGCGCGCTACCAGTTCAATGTGGACTGGAGCTACAACATCAACGAGCAGAAGGTGCTCGGCGGCCGCTCCGGCTACGAGAAGTTCGACGAGGACGACAAGAACGACCTGTTCCTGATCGCCCAGTGGTTCCCGCGCATGGCCGCCTACTACGACGTGTACGGCTGGCAGCACAAGCAGTTCCTGGGCGCGGGCGAATTCACCCTGGAGTTCGGCGACTACGACATCCAGATCACCGTCCCGGCCGACCACATCGTCGCCTCCACCGGCGAGCTGCAGAATCCGGACGCCGTGCTCACGCCGCAGCAGCGCCAGCGCCTGGCCCAGGCCCGCACCGCGAAGAAGCCGGTGCTGATCGTGACCCAGGCCGAAGCCGAGGCGGCCGAGAAGCGCCGCGCCACCGGCACCAAGACCTGGCACTTCAAGGCCGACAATGTGCGCGATTTCGCCTTCGCCTCCAGCCGCAAGTTCATCTGGGACGCCCAGGGCGTCAAGAGCGGCGACCGCAATGTGATGGCGATGTCCTACTACCCCAAGGAAGCGAACCCGCTGTGGGAGAAGTACTCGACCCCGGCCGTGGTGCACACCATCGAGCAGTACAACAAGTATTCCTTCGACTACCCGTACCCGGCCGCGATCTCGGTCAACGGACCTGTGGGCGGCATGGAATACCCGATGATCTCCTTCAACGGCCCGCGTCCGACCAAGGACAAGAAGACCGGCGAGATCACCTACTCCAAGCTCACCAAGTATGAGCTGATCGGCGTGATCATCCACGAGGTCGGCCACAACTACTTCCCGATGATCGTCAACTCGGACGAGCGCCAGTGGACCTGGATGGACGAGGGCCTGAACAGCTTCGTGCAGACCCTGGCGGAGCAGGCCTGGGAGGAGAACTATCCCTACATGTTCGGCGGCCCGCGCAAGATCGTCGGCTACATGCGCAGCAAGAACCAGGTGCCGATCATGACCAACTCGGAGTCGGTGCTCCAGTTCGGCAACAACGCCTACGCCAAGCCGACGGCGGCGCTGATGGTGCTGCGCGAGACGGTCCTGGGCCGCGAACTGTTCGACTTCGCCTTCCGCGAGTACGCGCAGCGCTGGAAGTTCAAGCGCCCGACCCCGGCCGACTTCTTCCGCACCATGGAAGACGCTTCGGGCACCGACCTCGACTGGTTCTGGCGCGGCTGGTTCTACACCACCGATCCGGTGAACGTCAGCGTGGACGGCATCAGCGAATACACGATCAGCACCAAGGACCCGGAAGTGGAGAAGGCCTGGCAGCGCGCGCGCAAGGACGCCGAGCCGATCTCGATCACCGACCAGCGCAACAAGGGCATGGTGCGCCGCGTGGACCAGCACCCGGAACTGAAGGACTTCTACAACGAGCACGACGACTTCACGGTCACCAACAAGGACCGCAACACGTACAACGAGACGATGGAGAAGCTGGAGGACTGGGAAAAGGCGCTGCTCAAGGAAGGCAAGCACCTGTACCTGGTCGACTTCAGCAACAAGGGTGGGCTGGTGACGCCGCTGATCCTGGAAGTCGAGCTCAAGAGCGGCAAGAAATACGTCGAGCGCATCCCGGCCGAGGTATGGCGCTATTCGCCCACCAAGGTCACCAAGCTGATCATCACCGACGAGCCGATCGTCGGCCTGACCCAGGACCCGTACTGGGAGACCGCCGACATCGACGTGAGCGACAATGCTTGGCCGCGCAAGGTCGAGCCATCGCGCCTGGAGCTGTTCAAGACCCAGCGCGGCGGCAACGACATGATGAAGGACTACAACACCAAGCTCAAGACGA
>FWWL01002210.1_pt1 | contig 39917 bp, 36 predicted proteins | sample 2228331 | NCBI WGS metagenome assembly FWWL01 (sample SAMEA103939775, study PRJEB20133) | metagenome
CTTCGCTCAGAATGGCAAATAGCGGGTCAGAATGGCAAATAGTGGGTCAGAATGGCAAATAGCGGGTTAGAATGGCAAATAGCGGGTTAGAATGGCAAATAGCGGGTCATGGCGAGCCTTCGCAATAGGGCGAAGCCATCCTCCGGTGATTCACGGCAGTTGGAGGGGATTGCTTCGTCAGTGTCGCCCCTCGCAATGACACGGGGGTCTGTCCTGCTGAGGCGTTCGCCCTTCGCTCGCAGGGAAGGGGGCAGGTTGTGCGGTCAACCCCCTCCCAGCTATCCACAGCGCAAACAAGACGATCACCGACCACACACTGTGCCCGAAAGCCCGCAGACCACAACCTGCTTCTCATGACACCAGCCCTCCCCGTCACACGTCGATTCATGTGTAGGACGCTCTGCCCTGCGCAAGGTTTACTTTTTTTCTGCGTATAATAAGGGTACACCGTTCCAGAGAGGAGCTAACAGATGGAAGGTATCACTCGCCGGGCATTTATCGGCAGTGTGCTGGCAGGCGCGGGTGGGTTCCTGCTCGAAAGCATGTCGGACGCTCAGCAGAAGATGCCGGTGCGCTCGCCCACCGAACAGGTCACGCTGGGCAAGACGGGCATCAAAGCCTCGTTTGTGGGGCTGGGCACGGGGATGCGCGGCTGGATGCGCCAGTCCAACCATACCCGCATGGGCAAGGAGGCGTTCATCGCGCTCATCCGGCACGCCTACGACAACGGCATCACCCTCTTCGACACTGCCGACCTGTACGGCACCCATCCCTTCCTGCGTGACGCGCTGAAGGGCATCCCGCGCGAAAAGGTGACTATCCAGAGTAAGATCTGGTTCATGCCGATGGGACTTCCCGAGCGCGTGGATGACGCCAGGAAGGCTATTGACCGCTTCCGCCAGGAGCTGAACACCGATTACATCGACACGGTGTTGCTCCACTGCACCACCTCGCCCACCTGGACAGCCGACCTGCGCCCGATGCTGGACGCGCTGGAGGAGGCACGCCAGAAGAAGATTATCCGCGCACACGGAACCTCGTGCCACAGCTACCCTGCCCTCAAGACCGCGCACGAATCGCCGTGGGTGCAGGTGCAGTTAGCGCGTATCAACCATCGGGGCACGGCAATGGACGGCAAACCCGAAGACATCGCCGAGCTTCTGCGCCAGATGCGCGCCTCCGGCAAGGGCGTGATCGGCATGAAAATCTTCGGCGAGGGCAGGTTCACCACCCCACAGGAGCGTGAGGCGAGCCTGCGCTTTGTGCTCGCACAGAGGTGCGTGGACTGTTTCATCATCGGCTTCGAGAAGAAGGAACAGATCGACGAAACGCTGGGCATGATTCGCAGAATCCTGACAGAGAGAGGTTAGCCGATGGAACCGTTGATTCGCTTCGAGGAGGACAATGCGCCGCGTTTGGAGGTGTTCGCAAGCCAGCGACGTGAGGAGCCTATCAGCCCCCTCCTGTTCGGCAAGTTCACCGAGCACCTCGGGCGCAATGTGTATCACGGCATCTGGGCACAGGTGCTGGTCAACCCGGGATTCGAGCCAGCCGGTCCGTTCCTGTTCGGGGGGCGACCGGCTTCGGAGACGCTACCGCACCATATCGCGTGGTGGGGAGTGCCCGATTCGGTCACCCGCCCCATCCTGCGACGGCTGGAGGAGAGCCTGCGCGAGGGCGTTGCTTACGGCTGGATGCGCTGGGGCAGTGGCGAAGCCCGCTATTCGCTTGACGGCGACTGCGTGAATCCCGAAACCTCCCAGCGCATCGAGGTGCGCTCGCTCGGCTCGAGGGAGGTGGGTGTGGCTCAGCCCATCTTCCTGCCGGTGCATCGCACAGGCAGAGTGGTGCTTACCGTCTGGGCGAAGGGCAATGCCGGAAACCTGCTTGCCAGCGTGCACACCGCCGACGAGCGCAGGGTACTGGCGCAGGGCAGGCTGGGCAGATTGGGCAATACATGGCGTCGTTACACCCTGAGGATGAATATCGACACCGCCGGTATCGAGCGCGGCGAACTGCTGATGCTCGTCCTGTCGGTGGATGCGCCCGGCACGATATGGCTCGACCTGTGCCAGCTGTTCCCCGCCGACCATGTGAAGGGCTTCGACCCGGATGCCGTGAAGGCGTGCAAGCAGGCGAAACTGCCGATGTTGCGCTTTCCGGGCGGCAACTTTGTCTCCGGGTACCACTGGGAGGACGGCATCGGCGCCATTGAGAAGCGACCGCTCCGCCCCAACCCGGCGTGGCCCGATGTGGTGGAGTACAACCACGTGGGCACGGATGAGTACATCGCGCTGTGCCGGGCGATCGGTTGTGAGCCGCTCATCTGCATCAACGCGGGCAACGGCACTCCCGAGGAGGCGGCGCGCTGGGTGGAGTACTGCAACGGTAGCCCCAGCACTCCACAGGGGCGACGTCGCGCCGAGAACGGACACCCACAACCTCATAACGTGCGCTACTGGGAGATCGGCAACGAGCTGTGGGGAGACTGGCAGATCGGGCACTGCTCGCGCGAGGAGTACGCCGACCGCTACCGGCGGTTCGTACAGGCGATGAAAGCGGTGGACCCCACCATCGAGGTGATAGCCTGTGGACAGGACGCCCACTGGAACGAGCCGCTGATCGAACGCTGTGCCGACATCCTGCGCTCGCTGTCGATCCACACGCTGATAGCGCACTCCGTGCCCCGCGAAGCACCGGTGGAACGGGTGTATCGCTCCATTGCCGCCTTCCCCGTCTGGTACGAAGGGCACCTGGCGGAGCTGGGCAAGCAGATGGCGCGACGGGTGAAGCCCCCGCGCATCGCCATCACCGAACTGCAGATTATGACGCCCAACCCGGTCAACAACCAGACGATCGCGGAAGCCATCTACCTGTCGGGCATCGTCAACACCTCCATCCGGCTGGGTGACCTGGTGGAGCTCATCACCCACAGCGCGCTGATGAACCACGGCGGTGGACTGCGCAAGCACCGCGAGTTCGTGTGGAAGAACCCGGTACAGCTGGCGCACGAGATGCTGGTGAACCTGTCGGGGCGGATTCCGGTGGGGCTGAGGGTAGCCTCGCCCGTCTTCTCGGTCACTGCCCTGCACGACCTGCCCGCTGTACCGAAGGCGCCCTATCTGGACGCGGTTGCTGGCATCAGCCCCTCCGGTACCGAGCTCACCCTGATGGTGACCAACCGCCATCCGGATACGGCGATGAGCGCCGATATCGTGCTGAACGACTTCCCTGCGCGACCGGCGGTAGCCACCGCCACGCTGGCAGGCAACAGCCCCACCGCGCAGAACACCTTCGAACAGCCGGAAGCGGTACGCATCGTGCGGGGCGAGGCGCGAGCCAGCCGGGGCACTCTGCGCTACACCTTCCCGCCGCTGTCGCTGACCATGCTGACCTTCCGGCGGAGTCGGTAGCAGAGGAAACTCTGCTGGGCGGTGCGAACGAATAATCAGAAGGAGAGGTTGAACGATGTCCACTCGGGAAGACCGCCATCTCATTCGCGCCGCCCAGCAGGGCGACAGCCGGGCGTTTGACCGGCTGGTGCACCGTTATCAGGCGCAGGTGTATCGGGCGATGACGCGAGCCTGCGCCAACCCCGATATGGCCGCGGATGTCCTGCAGGAGGCGATGATTCGCGCCTACCGCGCCCTGCCGCAGTTCCGCGGGGACGCATCGTTCGCCACGTGGCTGTACCGCATCGCCCGCAACCTGTGCGTGCGCCGTCAACAGCAACAGATGGCGCACCCCACCATCTCGCTCGACCAGCCCCTGAACGAGGGCGAAGACGCCGAAACGCTGATGCGCCAGATGGTGGACTTCACCGCGCAGAACCCTCAGCAGGTGGTGCTGGACGAGGAGATTCGCCAGAAGGTGCGCGAGGCGGTGGACAAACTCCCACCCAATCTGCGCGAGGTGCTGGTGTTACGCGATATGGAAGACCTGTCCAATCAGGAGACGGCAGAGCGCACGGGGCTGACGGTGGCGGCGGTGAAAGCTCGTTTGCATCGCGCCCGCGCCCTCCTGCGCGAACAGCTGGAAGAGTACTTTTCCGAATCCTGAGACGTGCCGATGAAGCTTTTCCGCTTTTACACCGAGCAGACCATACCTGCGTCGCTGGATACCGTGTGGGATTTCTTCTCCAGTCCGGTCAACCTGAAGACCATCACCCCGCCCTACATGGGGTTCGATATCCTGACGCCCGTGCCCGACAAAATGGAACCGGGCATTATCATTGCCTACACCGTACGCCCCCTGCTGGGTATACCGATGTTCTGGGTCACCGAAATTACCCACGTGGAGCCGATGCGCTTCTTTGTGGACGAACAGCGCTTCGGTCCGTATCGCTTCTGGCACCACCGACACACCTTCACGCCCGTAGAGGGCGGAGTGCATATGACTGATCTGGTGTACTACGCCCTGCCCGTGCCGATTATTGACGGCGTGTTGAACCGGCTGATGATACGCAAACGCATCGAAGAGATCTTCGAGTTCCGCAGGCAGAAGATTATCGAGATATTCGGCAAGTAGTCGCTTACTTCATCCCGCACAACTGCTTATAGAGCTCAATCACGCGCTTCACGTAGGTCTGAGTCTCGCGGTAAGGGGGAACGCCGCCATACTTGCGCACCGCACCGGAGCCGGCGTTGTACGCCGCCATCGCGAGGATGATATCGTTCCAGCTCACGGTGCCTTCGCGGTAGGCGCGCCCGCGCGAGTAGGTGTTCAGGTGTCCGTGCAGGAGGCGAATCGCACCCGCCAGGTTCTGCACGGGGTCGAACGGGTTATTCACGCCCAGTCCCCGCGCCGTGCCCGGCATCAGCTGACCCAGCCCCATCGCCCCGGCGCGCGAGACCGCATCGGGACGAAAGCCCGATTCCGCCAGCACCATCGCCACCACCAGCCGCGGGTCTACCCGGTAATACCAGCTGAACGCCAGAATGCTGTTGGTAATCACCTCTACCTGCTGGGGCTTCAGGCGGGGATTGAAGCGCGAGATGGCGCGGGCGTAAGCGTCGTACACTGCCCTGTGCCACTCCTCGAAGGTGATGACGGTTCCCTGACCGGTGCGCACGGGCGTGTTGAAGCGCGAGGTCAACGGGCGGAAACTGCTGGCGCGTGCCGGGGGCTTCTGCTGTTGCTGTTTCTTCGCCTGCTCTGCCTCCCAGCGGGCGATGTCCGCCTCGTGTACCGCCCGAATCAACCGCACATCGCTGACGCCCACCAGGTTGCTCTCGCTCACGCGCAACAGTACGCGCAGTTGCGCGCCCAGCTGTTCGTGCAGGGAGGTGTTATCCTCCACACGCGGGCATACCGAAGCCCCATCCGCCGACTGCAGGACGACGATCAGCGCGTCGCCCACCCGGCTGACACCGCGCACCGTGGCAGTCAGCTCCACCACCTTGCCCCGATAGGCGTCCACATTCTGCTGGAGCACGCTGATACCGCCCACCGGCAACGCTTTCAGCGACTGGCGTACCTTCACATAGCCAGCCACGTCCGCGTATACCGACGCGCTCATCCAAAACAGACAGATTATGCACAACCACAGCGTGCGCATGGTCTCTCCCGTCATCCGTTGGCTCTACCCAGTTATTCCACTTTTTCGCCCTTGCCCCGCGGACATCCTGCTGAACACACCGCCGTCACCCAGCCCAGAGCCAGCAACGCCATATACAGGCTGACCTTCAACAGTTCGGGCGCAAAGACCAGCCGAACAGTTCGTGTGCCGTCGGCAACCTGAACCTGCTGGAACACGCCGTCCAGCGGGGTCACTGCCCCATTCGGTTCCACACGCCAGCCCGGGTAAAAGGTCTGCATCACCTGCAGGGCGGTCGTCCCCGGCGGTACGGATACTTCGACGCGGTTACAGCCCTGCCAGCGGAAGTCGCACTCGCGTCCGTCGGCGCTACGCACCCACGAACGCGCCCCTTCCACTTCATAGATATTGCCCTCTGTCCCGCTGAACACGAGGGTCAAGCCCGGCTCGCTCAGGGGTTTGACGGACAGCACGGCGCGCACGCCCACATCCGCCAGCTTCTCGGCAGGCGCACGCCACCCCAGCGCCATGTTGCCGTTCTCCACCGGCGCGGAGTCCCTGCTGTTCAGTTCGTCCAGCCAGCGCTTGGCGTGCAGGGGCATCAGCGAGTCGTAAATCTGCAGGTCAAACAGTCCTGACGCGGTCGCCAGGTTGGGAGGCAGGATGGCTTCGGGCGCGCGATAGAGGCTCCATCCGCCCTGCACGGCAAAGATTCGCCACCTCTGCGCGGCGAGCTCGCGCACGCGCTCGATAAGTGGAGTGGCGGGATACACATCCTGAGCAGAGGCAGTCGGATTGTAGCCCACGCCAGCCAGCCACAAACTGCCCAGCACACACAGCACCAGCACGCCCTGCGGAAATGCCGGACGCCAGCCTCGCCTCCGCCCGAAGAGCACCGCGCCCACGCCCAGCGCGGTGAGCGCAACTCCCTGCACCAGCACGGGCATCTGCAGAACGAACAGCTCGGCAAACGCGCCTTCGCCCAGCGCCTGCGTCGCCATCCGGTGCGCCGTCCCCGCGCTAACAGCAAACAGCACCAGCAGGCTCAAAACCGCCAGCCCCCACTCTCTGCGAGCGATCGCGCCCAGCCTTTCCGCCCCCATCGCCGACAGCAGAGCGATACCGAATGCCCACAGCACCAGCACGCGCGCGGGCGAGCCGGTTCCGCTGAAACCCGGTACGCCGAAGTACAGCAGGGCGTTGAGCGGAGTGCCCAGCGCCAGCAGTATCGCCAATAGAGCCAGCAAGAGGGCATATCCGCGCCACACCACCCGACGCCCCAGTGCCCCCAGCATCGCCAGCCACAGCGCAGGAAGCCCCACATAGCAGGCGAACTCGGCGTAGTTGCCCTTGCCCCAGTAGGTGCTGACGTCGGGAGCGTCGGTGCGGGGCACGCCGGGATGCCCGAAAAAGTCGGGCAGGAAGAGGGTTATCAGATGGGCGACGGGCATAGCACTACCCACGTAAGCCGAGTAACCTTCGGCGGAGGCTGGCGCCCGGCGATGCGAGTAGCGCGACAGCTCCACAGCGGGCAGAACCTGCGGTGCGCTCAGCGAGAGGGCAATGATGAACGCCAGCAGGAGGGTCGCCAGCGTCTGTGCCTGCATCACCTGCCGAAAACGGGCAACGGCGTCCACCACCGCCAGCAACATGCCTGCAAGCAGGGCATAGAAGGCTATCTGCAGATGCCCCGCCAGCAGACACAGCCCCATCGTGGCGCCCCACCATGTAGCGCGTCGTGCGTCAGGCTGGCAAACCCACCGGCTCGCGGTCAGCACCACCCACGGCACCCACGATGCGGTAGCGGGCACGGTCGGCAGGTATTGCCAGGTTACCATCCACAGCGAGAAGGCGAAACCAGTTCCTCCCACCATCGCCGGCGCGAAGCCGACCCCCACCTGCCTGCGCAGGAGTAACCATGTGCCCATACCTGCCCACCAGAGGTGCCACCCCGCCAGCCAGCCGAAAGCCTCTGCCCCCTGCCACGCGAAGAGCGCGTTGGGCGGATAGAAGATGGCGGACTGGCTGTTGGCGTAGAGCGGATAGCCCAGCCCCTGATGCGGGTTCCACAGCGGCAGATAGCCCTCATTCCACATGCGCGAGGCAAACAGTCGCCATACCCCGAATTGCGCCGCGCCGTCCCACATCAGCGGGTTCCACGGGGGCGGTGTCTCGTTGGTGAACGCGCGATAGGGGTATACCCAGTAAAGCAGGCGTGTGGGAAGCCACACACGCCCGCGAGATAGCTCAGGAAGGAGAAACACGCCAACCAGCAGAGCGAGTATCAGCCCTGCCAGCGCGGTTTCGTTACGTAAACTGAAGAAACTGAATCTGTTTGAGCGCGACCTCATTCGTCGGGTCCTGACGCAGCACCTCCTCGAACTGTGCCCGCGCCTCCTCGTACATGCCGAGCATCGCGTAGGTCAGGGCAAGGTCGTTGCGAATGGCTACGTTGCGTCCGTCCAGTTGCACCGCCTGCTCCAGCTCCTTGAGCGATTGCTCGAACTCGCCGATGAAACCCAGCACCAGTCCGAGCTGGTGGTGCGCCTCGGCGTTGTTGGGCGCCATCTGCACAGCCGCTCTCAGCTCCGCCAGCGCTTCATCGTACTGCCCGTTGATTTTGTACGCGACGCCGCGCTCGATGTGGGATTGCACATCCCCCATAGCCCGGTAGCCCTCCAGTTTCAGGTATGCCTCGCCCGTGTGACGGCGATGCGCAGATGAACAATCAATAATACCACCCCATCCGCTACCCAGTTGTCGAGCGATAGCGTCACCCAAAGTATAGCAGTTTCCTCATATAAAAGCAAGATGTGCCCTGCGCTACGCCCTGCTTAATACCCCGCGCATCGCCTGCACGAAATCGTCCATCTCCTGCCGAGTGCGCTTCTCGGTCACTGCGACGAGCAGATGATGCTCGCGCGCCGGTTCATAGCGGCTCAGAGGCACCCCCGCCAGGTAACCGGGCAAAAGCTCTTTGACCACCTCCTCCGCCGGGCGCGGCACGCTGACCGCAAACTCCTTGAAGAAGCGGGTATTCGGGTATACGAGCTGTACGCCCGGCAGTTCGGTCAGCCGGCGCGCCAGGTAGTGCGCTTTCTGCACGCACAGGTTCGCCACCTGACGCAAGCCCTGCTTCCCCAGCGCACTCAGATACACCGCCGCCGACAGCGCCATCAACGCCTCGTTCGTACAAATATTGGAGGTAGCGCGCTCGCGACGGATGTCCTGCTCCCGCGTACGCAGGGTCATCACGAAGCCGCGCCTGCCCTCCACATCCACCGTCTCGCCGATGATGCGCCCCGGCAGACGGCGCACATAGTCCTCTTTGCACGCATAGAAGCCCAGCAATGGACCGCCGAAGCCCATCGCCAGACCCAGCGGCTGACCTTCTCCCACCACCACGTCCACGCCGTACTCGCCCGGCGGCTTCAGCACCCCCAGCGCAATGGGGTCTACCGCCAGGATAGCCAGCGCGCCCACCCTATGAGCCAGCGCGGTCAATTCCGCCATCGGCTCGAGGTTGCCGTAGAAGTTGGGATTCTGCCACAGCACACACGCTGTATCGTCCGCGATAGACGCATCCAGCGATGTGACACCCTCCGCACTACAGGCAATTTCATCCACCTGCAGGTCCGCCGCCCGCGCATAGGTATGCACCACATGCCGGTAATGCGGATGCACGCTCTGGGAGATGACGATGCGTCTGCGCCCGGTGTGATGCCATGCCATCAGCGCCGCTTCCGCCAGCGCGGTGGCTCCGTCATACATGGAAGCGTTGCTCACCTCCATACCGGTCAGCTGGCAGATCATCGTCTGGTATTCAAACATCGCCTGCAGGATACCCTGACTGACTTCCGGCTGGTAGGGGGTGTAGGCGGTGAGGAACTCGCCGCGTGAGATGATGGCTTCGATCACGGCGGGCGAAAAGTGGTCGTATATGCCCGCGCCCAGAAAACACACCGCCCGCGAGGCGTCCAGGTTCTGCGCGGCGAGCCGCTGGGCGTGCGCACGCAGGGCAATCTCGTCCATGCCTTTGGGCAGGTTCAGCAGACCCCGAAAGCGCACCTCCTCCGGAATCTCCGCGAAGAGGTCTTCGATGCTCTCCACACCGATCGCGCGCAACATGCGCTCGCGGTCGGCATCGGTGTGCGGGATGTAGCTCATGCTTTCTGACGCTCCTCGATAGTCGCCTGATACTGCTCGGCGGTGAGCAGTCCATCCACCTCGGCGGGATCGGACAGGCGCAATTTAATGAGCCAGCCCTCGCCGTACGGGTCCTCGTTCAGCAGTTCATAGCGCTCGGTGACCGCGCTGTTGGTCTCCACCACCTCGCCGCCTACCGGCGCGTACAGGTCTGCCACCGCCTTCACCGACTCCACCGTGCCGAACATCTCATCTGCCTGCACCACGCGCCCAACTTCAGGCAGTTCCACGTACACGATATCGCCCAGCTCGGACTGCGCGTAGTCCGTGATGCCGATGGTGGCAACATCGCCCTCCACACGCACCCACTCATCGGTTTTGGAATATCGTAAATCGCCGGGAATGTTCATGCTCAACCTCCTGAGTTATACGTGACTGACAAACCGTCTCGTCACCACGCGGGCGGGCACCGCCTTTCCGCGCATATCCACCTGTACCGACGTGCCTGTTTTCGCGTGCTCGCTCTGCACAAAAGCCATGGCGATGCTCTTTTCCAGCGTGGGCGAGAAGGTTCCACTCGTAATTTCGCCAGCGGTCTGCCCGTTTACCTGCACTGCGTAGCCCTGTCGCGCCACCATGCGTCCCTCCACTTCCAGCCCGACCAGTTTGCGCGACGGTCCCTGCTCACGGATACGGCGAATCGCCTCCGCCCCAATGAAGGGCTTCGTCTTGCTGACCACCCAGCCGAGCCCTGCCTCGATGGGATTGATGTGCTCGTTCAGCTCGTGACCGTACAGGGGATAGCCCGCTTCAATGCGCAACACGTCGCGCGCGCCCAGTCCACAGGGGGTGGCACCTGCCTCTGTCAGCGCGCTCCACAACTGCTCGGCAATGGAAGCGTTCGCTATCAGTTCCACGCCGTCCTCGCCGGTGTAACCGGTGCGCGCCACCAGGACCGGCTCGTCCTGCCATCGGCACTCCGTGACGTGGAAGCGCGGCAGGTCGGCAAGGTCTTGCGATAGCAGACGGCTCGCCAGCTCCACCGCCTGCGGTCCCTGTACGGCGATCATCACCGTGCGCGCCGTGTGGTCTTCGAGGGCAACGCCGGGCGGCAGGTGCGCCAGTATCCACTCTCGGTCCTTGTCGGCGTTCGCCGCGTTCACCACCACCAGCAGGTGGTCGCTCGCCAGACGGTACACGATGATGTCGTCGATAACGCCGCCCTGCGGATTGGTCAGCAGGGAATACTGAGCCGAGCCGTCGGTAAGGGCGGATACATCGTTCGTGGTCAGTTCTTCCAGCGCGGGGATTGCCTGTGCGCCCCGCAAATGAAACCTGCCCATGTGGCTGATATCGAAAATGCCCAACCGTTCACGCACGGCGCGCGCCTCGGCGATGATACCACTGTATTGAACAGGCATCCACCACCCGGCAAACTCCACCATGCGCGCGCCCATTTGAGGGTGAACGTTGGCAAGCGGGGTACGTCGCAGTTCACTGCTCTCTGTCACCGTTGACACCTCCTGTCGTTCGGGGCGGCACCGTTGCTCGCCCGATGAGTTTCAGAATACCGTCTCCCAGTTCCACACGCTCAATGCGGAACGCGGAACCGATCTGCAGGTCGCGCTCGATGTCCAGCACAGGGTTCAGCGCGGACAGCACCTTCTGCACCACGCTCGACGCCAGCGGCTCGCCTTCCATGCGAATCTGTGCATCCGCAACCACCACCTGTCGGGCGTCTCGAACCGCCACCTGTCCCGTCGCCTCAAACTTCCATGATGCCAGCAACGCCGTCAGCTCGCCGGAGATGCGGATACCGTTCGGGCTAACCTTCACCTGTGCGTCGCGAACCTCTGGCAGACGTCGCCGGATGTATTCGGTCAGCCCTGCCTCGTCCAGTATCACCCAGCCTTCGCCCCACCCCGCGCCAAACAGACGGATGCGCAGGCGGAAGGCGGCGGCACGAGAGTCCAGCGTTACGCCGGGTATGGTGGCTTCCATCCGTCGCACCGGCAGTCCACGCAGGCGGAAATCTTCCATCGTGATGCGCACCTGTCGGGCTGTTCCTCGCCAGGCGGGCACGTCGGGCTCGGTAAAGAACGGCATACGCGGGGCGTCGAAGCCTCGGGCTGTTACGGTGATGGTGTTCGCCTTTGCCAGCAGAACGCCCAATGCGCCCCACTGTGGCTCGATGCTGACCCGGACCTGTCCTCTGCCGCCCAGCTCTGCCCGTATCTGCCTTTCCGCCGACCGCTCGAGGCGGTGGGTATGTTCCCGCGCCGCTCCGATGACCAGCAGGAGCGCGAAGACCAGCCGGGCTAGCCCGCGTGCGTCAATCGTCGCCACCTCTCTGCTGGGCGTCGCCAAAAAGGATACGATAGAAACAGTAAATCAACAGCGCGGTGAAAAAGGTCCACGCGCTGAGCATGAACACCCATCCCTGCCAGTTCATTCGGGAAGCACCTCCGCCCTCTGCATGCTCTTGCGCACATTCCATGCGTACCAGATCGCCAGCAACTGCAGGACGAACACCAGTATCACGAACCCGCGCACCAGCCAGATGTGCCAGCCGACCTCCAGCCCAGCCGCCTCGAGCGGACGGGTGAACAGCTCTCCCGAGATCAACGGACGGATGACGTTCTCCATATACCATGTGCCCAGAATCGCCAGCAGGAACAGCGGGGTAACATATTTGGCGCAGTAGTAGAAGAAGCGAGGCACACGCAGGAGCGCTCCCTCGTGCATCTCCTTCCATACCCTGTCCGCGCCAAAGATCCACATCAAAATGATCACTTCCAGCAGAGCCATCAGCGGGGGACCGAAGGTGCTCGACCAGAAGTCGTATACGTCGATACCCCCTTTGATCCAGATGGCGAACTGCACGCCGATGAGCCACAGGATCCCCATCGCCGCCACGGCGCGCTTGCGGCTCATCCCGAACTCGTCTTCAAGGAAGGCGATAACCGGCTGGCACATCGCGACGATGGAGGTCATTGCCGCGAAGAAGAGGAGCAGGAACCACAGAAAGCCCAGCAGATTGCCGCCCGGCAGGAAGCTGAAGATTGCCGGCATGGAGACGAAGCCGAGATAGAAACTGCCCTTCGCCGCGATCATCTGCGCCGCCGCCACTCCGAAGAAGGCAGATGCCGCAGGCAGGGCGATGGACGCGCCCAGAACCACCTCGGCAAAACTGTTGGAGGCGGTGGTGGATAAGCCGGTAAGGGTGACGTCATCTTTCTGACGCAGGTAGGAGGCGTAGCACTGGATGGCGCCCATGCCCAGGCTCAGCGAGAAGAAGACCTGCAGTGAGAAGAAGACCTGCCCCGCCGCCGCCAGCCACGTCTTCGAGTCCAGTAACACGAAAACCTGCCTGCCGTCTCGCTCTACAAACCACTTCGGCTCCCACAGGAAGGCGATACCGTCCATCACGCCGTAGTCTTTGGAGACGGGATGCCCCAGCGTGAACACGCGCACTACCAGTCCGATGGCGAGGATGAATAGAAGAGGCATGGCAATCTTCGCCAGAGCTTCAATTCCGCCCGACACGCCGCGCGCCATCAGCCACAACGTGAGCACATACACCACAGCGAACACCACCAGCGTAAAAACGTCCGGACGCAGGAATGGGCTACTATCCGTCTCCCCCTGATACTGCCCCAGAAACTCGTTGTATGGCTTCAACACGGTCTGTGATATTTCGTCGGCGGTCATACCCTCGTGCAGATGGATCTTCTCCACGTGCGGTATCTGCCCCACGAGGGTTTTGATACTGTATCCCAGCGTCCATGAACCGATATAGGAGTAGTAGAAAAGGATGAGAGTGGGAATGAAAAGCCCCAGAACGCCCACGTATTTGGCGATGGGATGTTTCCACATCAGCTGGAACATGGCAGGGGTCGTGCCGTGTCCACGCACGCCGCCGTATCGTCCCTGCGTCCACTCCAGCCACATCAGCGGGATCGCCATCAACAACAGGCAGATGAAGTAAGGGATGAGAAAAGCTCCGCCCCCGTTCGCCGCCGCCTGACCCGGAAAGCGCAGGAAGTTGCCCAGACCGATGGCGTTTCCCGCCATCGCCAGAACCAGTCCAATGCGTGTGCCCCAGTGCTCGCGTCGTTCTTCAGTGCCGTTCAACGCCATGCGTGTGAATCGCCTCCTTGAGTGCCCAGACTGTGTGAGTGAGACAGGACAGGTAGAAGCAGGTTTCGCCTCGACGCGCCCAGATTCCTGTCGAAACTCAAAACGCCGTGCTCATCTGAACCACTGCCACCCCACCGCGCTCCTTACCGGTGCCCAGCAGGGAGTATGAGCCAACACCTTTCGCGTCGTAATCGATAATCTGATACAGCAGGCGCAGTCTCGTATCCCGCCCCATATCATACCCTACCGTCAGCGTCAGATAGTTCTCCACGGGCTTGCCGGGAGCGGATAGCCCCGCATTCGGGTTGAAGCGTAGCGGGTCCGACAGCCTCCACATGACCCCCTCATAGGTCAGCCCGACTTGCCAGCGCGGACGAGTCTGCCACAGGGCGTTCACCACGACGTGGCTTACCCGATCATCTGTGCCGAAACCGGCGGGAGGTGACGCTTTGCCCGTGCCCGCATAGAACCCGCCACGCGCTTCCAGACCCAGATTACCCGTACGGGTGCGCACGCCGATATCCACACCCCTCAGGTCGGTCGGATTGTGCCAGTAGCCAATGCGCCCCCAGTAGCCGGGAGGGGCAAAGTATGGTCGGAACTCGCGATAGCCCAGCCACACAGACGCCCTGTCGCTGGGGCGGTACTGCACTCGTGCGAGGAATGCCCAGTTGTCCCTGTTCAGGCGATTGTCACCGTGATGCAGGAGGTCGCATTGCGCATACACCAGCGCGAAGTCCCAGCGGTCGGATGGCGCCCAATCCGCCTGCCACCCCCACACGTTTGCCTGATTCACCGCGCCCAGTGCGGTCGGGAGGTCGCGCCCCGCATCGAGGACGATAAACTGTGCCCCTACGCTTGCCTCTCGCCCCAGTTTGAGCAATGCGGACGCTCCCGCGCTGTGCCGGGCGTGCACGATGCCGTAGGGAATGCGGTTCGGGCGCTGACGCACCGGGTTGCCCGGCTGGAACAGATTGAGAGGGTCGACACCAGCAGAGACACGCATGAAATCAGAGAGCAGGTTGGTGCCTACCGTGTTGTGTCTGGCGGCGTAGAGCATCACATTCGCCAGGTCGGTGTCCAGCTGAAACTTCAGCCCATCCATACTGTAGTAGCCGCTGTCGTAGCGGGGAAGCGGAGTATACACATCTACGTCGGGGCGCCAGAGGGTGAGCGGCGTCATGCGGTTCTCGATCCTGCCAACGGACAGGGCACCCTGCCTGCCGAAGAGGTGCACGGGGACCCGTACGTTCGCTTTCCACAGCAGGAAGTCGGTGGCGCCGGGGGCGCGTTTAGCGGTAACTGCGAACTGCGATGCCGAGCCGAGATAACTCGGATAGTTGCCCACCACCAGCTCGGCTTCAGTGCGCACACCTTCAGCTATCTCTGTGCCAACCTGCAGGCTCAGCTCGTGGGTGACATGCACGTTGTTCAGCAGTCCGCCGGTGAGGGTGTAGCCGTTCAGGTCTACCGCGTTCTTCCCACCTATTCCGTGTGCGCCCCGCCCTATGAGGTCAAGCGAACCGCTTACCTGCACGCGCTGGCGCATCTGTCGCTCGAGTGAGCGGAGCCGGCTTTCGGTGCCCGATAGCTCGTTGCGCAGGCGGCGTACATCCTCGCCAAGCAGTTTGAGGTCCTGCCCGAACTCGTCCAGAAGGCGTTCCAGCACGCGCATCTGCTCTTCGAGCCTTTGCAGTCGCTCAGCTGTGTCTGCAGGCAGGCGGCGGAGCTTTTCGCGCTCGGCTTCGGTGAATGGTAGCGTGGGTGGCACGGCTGGAAGCTGTGGCGCAGGAGCTTCAGGGCGACGCATCTCGCCTGCTAACTGCTCGATCCGACGCGATACCCCGACAATCGCCCGGCGCAGGGCATGGGCGAACTCGTAGCGAGAGAGAGGAGTCTGCCCCCGAAACGAGCCATCCGGATAGCCCTGCAGGATGCCTTCCTGTATCAGCGACTGCACGGCATCGTATGCCCAGTGTCCGGGCGGCACATCATCAGCACCGGCGAACGCACAGAGACAGAAGACCACCGCGACAGAAAGCACAATCCCACGCATCCCGGATACCCCCCGTATCGGATAACGGCTTGTCTGCACTTTCGCTACAGCGGAGGATTTTCCTGCGAAGATGGGTTGCAAATGAAAACCCCCTCCGGACTATCCGGAGGGGGTGGATACGCGGGTTCAGGTTAGAACTTCACGCTGAACTGCGCCACTGCCACACCAGCGCGTGCCTTGTCGTCGCCGGGGATGACGCGCCACGAGGCGACACCCTTGGCGTTGAAGTCCACGACCTGGTAGAGCAGTTTGAGCAGAGCGTTGTCGCTCACCTTGTAGTCCACGCCCAGCGCGACGTAGTTCTCCGTCGGCTTCGCGCCAGCGGCGGAGGTCTTGAGATTCCACAGAACGCCCTCGTAGGAGACGTTCAGGTTCAGCTTCTCGGTGGCGTTCCACAGCACACCGGCTGCGATGTGGGTGATCTCATCGTCCTTGCCGACGAAGCTCGCCGGGCGATCGCTACCCTTGTAGAAGCCGCCCTTCGCAGCGATGGCGATGGAACCCTGCTTCCATGCAAGGGCGACGTCCACGCCCTTGATGTCGGTCGGGTTGTGCCAGTAGCCGATGCGTCCCCAGTAACCGGGAGCGGCGAAGTACGGGCGAACCTCGCGATAGCCAGCGCTGAGCGACAGGTCATCGCTGAAGGTGTAGCCCAACCCTACCAGCAACGCCCAGTTGTCCTTGTTGTTGACGTTGCTCTCCTGCAGGAGCAGGTCGCTCTGGGCGTAGTCGGCGGTGATGGTCAGGCCATCGATCAGGTTCGCCTTCAGGTGTCCGCCGTACACGTTCAGGCGGTTGACGTTGCCGAACGGCACGACGTTGGTGGTGCCCAGCTTGGCGGTGATCACTTCACCGCTGAGGGTTACCTTCTCGCCGAAGTTCACGTCAACAGTAGCACCAGCGCTGCTGTCGAACGCGCCGATGCCCGCGACCGTAGCAGTGGACGGATGAGCCGCGGCGATGGCCGGCAGGGCACCGATGCCGCCGTTGAGCGACATGAAGTTACCGCCGTTGTTGGAATTGACGTTGCTGTTGCGAGCGGCGAACAGCCCGATCTGCACCGAGCCGAAGCCCAGGCTCGCCTTGACACCGTCCATGCTGTAGTAGCCGTTGTCGTAGCGATCGATGGTGGTGTAGACATCCACATCGGGTCGCCACAGGGTCAGCGGGCTGATGCGGTTCTCGAAGCGACCGATGGTCAGGTTGACCTCGGTGCCAAGAACGCTAATCGGCGCGTTGACCGCGGCTTTCCACAGCGTGATGTCGGTGTTGGTCGCCGTCGGACGAGGTCCGGCAAACTGCGACGCGGAGCCGAGGTACGGCAACCAGTTGCCGACCACCAGGCTCACATCGGCGGAAGCGGTCTCACCCAGCTTGCTGCTGATGTTGAGACCCAGCTCATGCAGGACCTCGAGGTTGCCCAGCAAGCCACCGGTAGCAGTCGGCTGACCGTTCAGGTCGATGGCGGTGCGGTTGTCGATGCTGTTGGTGCCGCGCACGACGAAGGTCACATCGCCGGTGATGCGCAGGCGCTTCAGCTCCTCCTCGATCGCGTCCACGCGGCGGCGCAGACTGGCGAGGTCTCGCTTGGCGGACTCGATGTCCACACCCAGCGATGCCAGCTCATCCTGGAACTCCGTCGCGAGGCGATTCAGTCTCTGCATCGCCTCCTCCAGCCTCTGCAGGCGCTCTGCGGTGTCGGCGGGGATCCTGCCGAGCTTTGCTTTTTCGTCGGCAGTGAAAACCTCGCCGCGCTGTGCAGGCGGTTGAGGCGGCTGAGGCTGAGTGGTCGGCACGCTCGGGATCTGCCGACGGACTTCCTCGATCTGCTCGCGAACCTGAGCCAGCGCATCGCGAATGGCGATGGCGAACTCGTAGCGGGTCAGAGGCACCTTCCCCTTGAACGTGCCATCCGGGTAGCCCTTCATGACGCCGAGGTCAAACAGCTCCTCGATGGCGTCATAAGCCCAGTGCCCGGGTGGAACGTCGGGGGGCACCTGCGCCCAGGCGTTGCCAGCGAAGGTGATCGCGATGGCGACACCCAAGCCGATCAACAGACGTTTCATCGTACCCTCCTCCTTGTTCCTTTACAGGAAGTGTACTTTACCGTTCGGAGCACCACTTCCCGGAACAGAGAGGGCACACTTCAGGTTGGGGAGTTCGCTTCGTGGAGCCTGCCAGGGTTACCTCCAGCGCGTCCTCCCACATCCATCCGGTGCTCTTCTGTTCTGGTCAGAACGTGCCCCGTATGCATTCACCGCTTGCGCGGTGGAAATGCCTGAGTTGTTCAATTTTTACTATACCACGACCCTGCACAAACGTCAAGCAGTTTGCCGGTGATTCTGCTGAAAAAGTTGCTTCACCGCACTTTCGGGTCGCGGTTTTTCACTATCATCGACGGTATCCCCGCACTTTCGGTTATCATGATGTTGTCCACTTTTTGCCGAATATTTATCAGGAGGAGCGTTCTCGCATTGTCACAACGGTTGATAGAGTGTGTACCGAACTTCAGCGAGGGGCGGGATCAGGATACCGTGCAGGCTCTCTCCGATGCCGTGCGATCGGTAGCCGGAGTGCGCCTCGCCGATGTGTCGGCGGACCCGGACCATCACCGTACCGTGCTGACCTTTCTGGGCGAGACAGACGCCGTCGCCGAGGCGGCGTTTCGCAGTGCGCGGGTGGCTGTGGAGCGCATCGACCTGCGCCAACATCAGGGGGTGCATCCGCGCATTGGAGCGGTGGATGTGATGCCCTTTATTCCCCTGCGTGGAGTGACGATGAGCGAATGCGCGGAGCTGGCAAGGCAGGTAGGCTATCGTATCGCGCGTGAGCTGGAGGTCCCTGTCTACTTTTACGAACAGTCCGCCTTGCCCGGCAAGCCTGCCGACCTGCCCACCCTCCGTCGCGGTGGATTCGAGAGGTGGGTCGGGCAAGAGCTGACGGGGAATCGTGTGCCGGATGCCGGTCCGCCCTACCTGCACCCGACCGCCGGTGCGGTGATTATCGGCGCGCGGGGACCTCTCATCGCGTTCAACATCAACCTGAACACCGACCGCGCGGAGATTGCCGAGCAGATTGCCCGCACCATTCGGCGCGAGCGGTCACAGATTCCCCAGCTGGAGGGCGTTCGGGCGCTGGGACTGTTCCTGCCCTCCCGGGGCATTGCACAGGTCTCGCTGAACCTCACCCGGCCCGACCGAAGCCCGCTCTGGTGGGTGCTGGAATATGTGCGGTCTCTTGCCGTGCAGATGGGCGCTGATGTGCAGGAGACGGAGCTGATCGGGATGTTGCCCGCATCGGCGGTAGCGAACGTTGCCGCGCATTATCTATTGAACCCCGCGCTGGACGAGAAGCGCATTCTGGAGCTGTGGATGGACGCAGAATGGAGTCCCTGAGCATGGCACAACTGACTCTGCGGCTGGCGTTTGCAGTGGCCGTGGTGGTGTGGGGATGGGAGACCCCACCATTTCAGCAGCTGGTCACTGGCGTCGCCGGTGGTGTACTGTTGCTGACGGCGGTAAAGCCGCAGGGTAGGCTGGCGGTTCTGCTGGATGTGCTGGCGGTTTCCACGTTGCAGGTGTACTCCCCGCTCTGGTTGCCGCTCAGCGCATGGGCGATCGCCGTCCATCGGCGCGTCGCACGCTCGGCGGCGTGTCTGCTCATACCGGCACCGTTTATCCATGCATGGCTGGTGAACGGCGATTTCGTCTGGTGGGCGCCGCTGTTTGCGATGGTGTGGCTGTATCTGGGCTTCACGCTGGCGGAGTCAGAAGCAGAAGATGACGACCACTTCCTGCTACCCCTGCCGGATGAACTGCGCGAGCAGTGGGAGCAGGAGCGCGAGGCGCACCGTCAACTGCGTTTTCAGTATCAGGAGCTGGTCAGCGCGCACCGCGAGCAGACGGCGCAGAGGCAGATGGAGCGCTGCCGACAGCAGATTCTGCAAATCGCTCTGACCGCCCGTGACCTGCATGACGCGGCGCATCACATTGTCTTCACCCTGAAGGAGTATACCGGGGCAGGAGAGGGTGCGTTGTGGGTATATGATGAGGCTCACTCGTGCCTGCGGCTCGCCCACGCATCGGATATGCAGATGGTTCCCGCCGTCATAGACCTGCACGTGCCCCGAAACATGAAGGGTGCGCGCTACTTGCAGACTATGACGGAAGCTTTCAGAAAAGCGCTCCCTGCCTCGTTACCCGTTCTGGCTCTCCTCCTGCACGATGACCGGGGTATTGCAGGGGCGATCGCGCTGGCAGATTGGGGGTCGGGTGAGGAGACGCCAGTTCGCGACCGGGTTCAGCCTCTGCGCGACGCGCTGACGCTCGCCATCCGCAGGGTTCAGGAATACCAGACCCTCCGGCAGGGAAACAGGACGCTGAACGCTCTGTACGAGACCAGCCGTCTGCTGGCGGAAGGGCTATCGGTGCAGGATTCAGCCCAGCAGTTCATCTCACTCGTCGCGAACCTTCTTTCCGCTCCCTTTGTGACGCTCTATCTGCGTGATTCCGAAAGTGGCAGGTTTGAGGTGGCAGGTGCAATCGGAGACCCCATTCGTCTGTCCGACGAAAAGGGATCAGAAGGGCAGGTGGAGGTTGCGGAGCTGGTCGCCCAGCGCAATGAGCCACTGTGTCTGCCGAACACTTCGAGCGCACCGGGGCTGATACGCTCCGCCTCGAAGCGCATCTTCGCCAGCCTGATGGGCGTTCCGCTGAACGCGCGAGGCAGGGTGGAAGGGGTATTGCTTGCCGCTCACCCGAAGCCCGGCTATTTCGAGGAGTATCACCTTCAGCAGATGACGGCGGTCGCCGGTCAGTTCGCGCAGGTACTGGAGGTATCGCGCATCACGCGCTCGGTGGGACTGCTGGCGTTGACCGACGGACTCACCGGACTGTTCAATCGGCGGTATCTGGAGCTCCGGCTGGAAGAAGAGATTCGGCGCAGTGAACGGTACGGCAAACGGTTCTCTCTGTTGTTGATGGACGTCGATCACTTCAAGCAGATAAACGACCGATGGGGACACGCCACAGGTGACACGGTTCTGCGCGAGGTCGGTCGCCTGCTGGTGGAAAACCTGCGCGAGACCGAGATGGTCTTTCGCTATGGTGGTGAAGAGTTTCTGGTCATCCTGCCAGAGACCCCCCTTCATCAGGCAACACAGACGGCACAGCGTATCCGGCAGCTGGTCGAACAGCATCCCTTCCGCTCGCTGGGTAGTGCCAGCGTCTTCCGGGTAACGGTGAGCGTGGGCGTGGCGGAATATCCGACGCACGGCGTCGATAAGCTCTCCCTGCTCACCGCGGCAGACGATGCGCTGTACGCTGCCAAACAGCAGGGGCGCAACCGGATAGAACTGCCCCCTGCCGCCTAACTCAAAGAGACCTCCTCCAGGCTGACGAGCCTGGCGCCTTTGCTCTGCATCTCCTCCAGCGCCTTCTGGCTGTCGCCCGGCTGGACGTCCACCCCGCGCACGGCATCCTTCAGCACCAGCACCTCGAAGCCCCGTTCGAGCGCGCCCAGCACCGATGCCCGCACGCAGTAATCGGTAGCCAGACCGCCCACCACCAGCCGCCTGATACCTCTCTCCCGCAGGAGGTCTTCCAGCGGTTTGCCGTCGTCGGTGCGGGCGTCAAAGGCGGAGTAGGCGTCTTCATTCTCCCCCATACCTTTGGACACCACCACTGCCTCCTCCGGCAGGCGCAGGTCGGGATGGAACTGCGCGCCGGATGTGTTCTGGACGCAGTGCACGGGCCACTGCCCACCATACGCGGCAAAGTGCGTGCTCTTCTCGGGATGCCAGTCGCGCGAGGCGATGATGGGCGCACCGGACTGCCGGAACCGCTCGATGGCACGGTTCAGCACGGGAACCACCCTGTCGCCCTCCGGCACAGGTAGCGCGCCGCCCGGGCAGAAGTCGTTCTGCACATCCACTATCAGCAAAGCGGTATCCGCCATGTTCTCACCTCCCCACTATCTATTGTGTCACACCGGTAGCAACAGGCGCAACGGCAATACGTTGACATCCGCAGGGCGAAACTGCTATGCTAACATCAACCGCAGGCACATGCGCAAGGAGGCTCAAGAGGTTGGAAAACACCAAACCACTCGGTTATTTTGCTTTTGTGTTGCACTCGCATATCCCATACGTGCTGGCGCACGGCAGGAGCCCGCACGGGATGGACTGGCTGTCGGAGAGCGCTGCAGAGACCTATATTCCGTTGCTGAACACCTGTTATCGGCTGATTAAAGAGGGTATCTCGCCGCAGTTTACCATCGGCATTACACCGGTGCTGGCGGAGCAGTTGTCTCAGCCTGCATTCGCGGATGAGTTCGAGGCGTGGTTGAGGGATAAAATCGCCGCCGCAGAGGTGAACCGCCAGGAGTTCCTGCAAGAGAAACAGCTGGGCATGGCGGCGCTGGCGAACTACTGGTATCAGTTTTTCACGCGAACCTTAACTGATTTCCGCGAACGCTACCGCTCGGATATTGTGGGGGCATTTCGCGACCTGCAGGACGCCGGGCACATCGAGATTCTCACCAGCGCAGCCACGCACGGCTATCTGCCTCTGCTGGGCACCGACGAGGCGGTACAGGCGCAGGTGAAGCAAGGCATACAGACCTATAAACGCCTCTTCGGCAGGCAACCGCGCGGTTTCTGGCTGCCTGAATGCGCCTATCGCCCGCGCTATCGCTGGAACTATCCGGTGGACTTCGAGGGCAAACCCTCCGAGCCCTGGCTGCGCAAAGGTGTGGAAGAAATCCTTGCCGAGAACGGCATCGAATACTTCTTCATCGACTCGCATCTGCTTCGAGGCGGGGAGGCGATCGGCGTGTACGCCGAGCGGTTCAAACCCCTGCGCGAGCTGTGGGAGCAGTTCAGCGTGCAGTATCGCCCGGAGGAGACCGAGAAAACGCCCTATGCCGTCTATCTGGTGAACTCCTCCGGCGAACCCAAGCCGCCCATCGCCGTCTTCACCCGCGACCCGGAGACGGGCGTGCAGGTGTGGAGCGCAGATTCGGGTTACCCCGGCGACGAATACTATCTGGAGTTCCACAAAAAGCTGCCACCGGGTGGGTTGCGCTACTGGCGCATCTCCAGACCGAAGGACGACCTGGGCAAGAAACAGCCCTACGAGCTGGCGAAGGCGTTCGAGCGCATTCAGGAGCACGCCACGCACTTTGTCGACCTCGCCCATCAGGTATTGAACCGGCACGTGCAGTCCACCGGTCAGAGCGGTATCATCACCGCGATGTATGACACCGAGCTTTATGGTCACTGGTGGTTCGAGGGTCCCGAGTGGCTGTACTGGGTGCGCCGTGGCATGGAGACACACCCCGAAATCCAGCCCATCACCTGCGGTCGCTACCTGCATCAGCATCCCCCGCAGACGGTTGTTCAGCTGCCGGAAGGCTCGTGGGGCGAGGGCGGCTACCACTGGGTGTGGCTGAACGAGTGGACGGAATGGACATGGAGGCGCATCTACCCCGCCGAGCGTGAAATGGTGCGTCTGGCGCGCGAGCACGGCGACAACCCGCGCGTGCAGACCATCCTGAAGCAGATTGCCCGCGAGCTGTTGCTCCTGCAGTCGTCGGACTGGCAGTTTCTCATCAGCACCTGGTCGGCGAGGGATTACGCGGAACTGCGCGCGCAGTGGCACGCCGACCGCTTCCAGATGCTGGTGAATCTGCTGGAGCGGGTGGCACGAGGCGAGGAACCAACCCCCGAAGAGTGGGGCGCGCTGGGCGAGGCGGAGGAGCGAGACAACATCTTCCCCGACGTCGAGCCGAAGTGGTGGGCGCAACTGGAGTTTCCGCCACACGAACCTTAGCGCATGAACATGCGACAGAACCGGGATAGCCGAGCCGATCTGCGCCAGATTCCTGCCGTCTCGCGCATCCTGCAGGAGGCAGAGGTGCAATCTGCCATCGCCGAGCACGGGCGCGAGCTGGTGGTGACGTGTGCACGCGACGTGCTGAACCGGCTTCGCGAGCGCATCCGACGGGGTGAACCGGTGGCAGTAGACGCGGGTTCCGTTGCCGGGCAGGTGCTGGAGGAGGTATACCGATGGCGCCATCGCACCCTGCGCCAGGCGATTAACGCCACCGGGGTGATTCTGCACACGGGGTTGGGACGCGCCGTGCTGGCGGAATCGGCAAAACGCGCCATCGCCGAGGTGGCGAGCGGGCACTCGATGCTGGAAATCGACAGGGAAACCGGCGAGCGCGGCGACCGCATCGACCATGTGCGCGACCTGCTGTGCCGTTTGACCGGTGCGGAAGATGCCACGGTAGTGAACAACAACGCGGGCGCGGTGCTGCTGGCGGTCACCGTGCTGGCGCAGGGCAGAGAAGTGATTATCTCGCGCGGGCAGCTGGTGGAGATCGGCGGCGCGTTCCGAATGCCCGACATCATCGCCCAGAGTGGCGCGCGCCTGGTGGAGGTAGGCACCACTAACCGCACCCGCCTATCGGACTACGAGCGGGCGATCACCGGCGACACCGCTCTGCTTTTACGCTGCCATCCGAGCAACTTTCGCATTGTGGGCTTTGTGGAGGAGGTATCCGCGCAGGAGCTGGCTGAGCTGGCACACCGGTACAATCTGCCGGTGCTGGACGATGTGGGCAGTGGATGCCTGGTGAACACCGAACAGTTCGGGCTGGAGCATGAACCGACCCTGCAGGAGAGCATCTCTGCGGGTTGTGACGTGGTGACCTGTAGCGGCGACAAACTGCTGGGTGGTCCGCAGGCAGGTATCATTCTGGGCAAGAAGCCGATCATCGAGGCGATCCGCCGGCATCCGTTGCACCGTGCGCTCCGTGTGGATAAGCTCACCCTTGCCGGGTTGGAAGCCACTCTGCGGTTGTATTTGAATATGGATCAGGCGTTGCGCGAGATACCCGTCCTGCGCGCGCTGGCAATGCCCGCCGAGCAGATTCGGAGAAGGGCACAGAGGCTGAAACGGCGACTGCAGTCCTCCCTGCCCGCCGACCGGGCTACGGTCCGCCTGCGACCGGGGGTGTCGCAAGTGGGCGGAGGCAGTCTGCCCGGGCAGGAACTGCCCACCACGCTGGTGTGCGTGCGACCGTTGCGGGCCAGCGCTCAGCAGATGGCACATGCCCTGCGCTGGCACGAGCCTGCGGTGTTTGTGCGTATCGAGCAGGACGAAGTGGTGATCGACCCACGCACTCTGCTGGAACACGAGCTGGAGGCAGTGGTGACGGCACTCCTGTCCGCTGGCGAATCGTGTTGAGAGGAGGGAAGGGACATGCATGATGCGGTGAATCGGGCAGTGAACGATACCGTGAAGGCGCTGGTGCGTGTTGCGGCGATGCGCGAGAAGGACGCCGACCGCCACAGCGCGCGGGTGGCTGTGCTGGCTGTGGCTACCGGGGAGAAGCTGGGCATGAGTGACGAGGATCTGTTGACCCTGCGCCGCGCGGCAGAACTGCACGACATCGGCAAAGTGGCTATCTCGGAGAGTATTCTGTGCAAGCTGGGCAGTCTCAGCGAGGAGGAGATTCGCATCATGCGTCAGCATGCCACGCTGGCGCTGGAGATTCTGGGTGCGGTGCGCGCGCTACAGCCCACTCTCCCGCTCATCAAACACCATCATGAGCGGTGGGATGGCACAGGCTATCCCGACGGACTGGCAGGAGAACAGATACCGCTGGGGGCGCGCATTATCGCCGTCGCGGAGGTGTATGATATTCTCACGCACGGAGCGCCATGGAAAGAGCCACTGTCAGTCGAGGAGGCGAAGGCGGAGATTCGGCGCTGTGCAGGCACCCAGTTCGATCCGCGTGTTGTCGAGGCGTTCTTGCAGGTGTGCGATTTGACATGCGATTAGACCGCTCGCGTTGCCTGCGGCGAATCGGAGAGGCTATAATACTCAGGAAAGCAAATCATTGATCCCGAAACCATGCATACTAACGTCCCGACGAAGAAGTGGCGTGTCCTCCAGGTAGTGTCCAGTTCGGCAACATCCGGTGCCGAACGGCATCTGGTGCTTCTCTCCCGAACCCTCCAGCAACAGGGACACCATGTGTTGACCGTCTGCCCGCCGCAAAACTGGCTGCCCGATGAACTCCGACGCGCCGGCGTGAACACCCTGCCCTTACCCATGCACGGCATCGGCTCGCTGGAGACGCTGGCTCGTCTGGTGCAGGTGGTGCGCGAGCAGAAGATCGACATCATCCACACCCATCTGACCCGCGCCACCTATCTGGGTCTGCTGGCAGGTCTGCTCACGCGTCGACCGGTGGTGTCCACCGTGCACGTTTTCACCTCGGATCCCGCTTATCGCTGGCTCACCCGATTGGGCAACCCGCTGATCGCCGTATCGGAGGCAGTGCGCAGCTGGCTGATCGCGCACGGCGTGTCCGCCAGCGAGGTGCAAACCGTGCACCATGCCACCGACTTCATCTCGCTGAACGGCTTCCACGCCGACGCGCCTCGGGAGGTGCGTTGGGAGTTTGGCATCCCCACAGACAGCAAGCTGGTGGGAGTCTTCGCGAAGGTGACACCCATCAAAGGGCACGACCTGCTGATTGAAGGACTGCCCCACGTGCTGATGAGGCATCCCAGCACCTACGTGCTGTTTGTTGGCAGTACGGACAGTGCGTTTGCCCGTCGGACGCGACTGCGCGCTGCCGAGCTGGGAGTGGCAGAACGGGTGCGCTTCGTGGGCGTGCGCACCGATGTCGCCCGGCTGATGCAGGCGGTGGATGTGGTGGCGTTGCCGTCTCGGTCCGAGACGTTCGGGATGGCGGTGCTGGAAGCGATGGCGCTGGGCAAACCGGTGGTCGCCACGCGCGTGGGCGGACTGCCCGAGATCGTGCGCGACCGCGAAACGGGCATTCTGGTGGACTTCACGGCAGTGTCGCTGGCGCACGGGCTGAGCGAACTGCTCGCCAGCGCGGAACTGCGCCACCAGCTGGGCGAGACCGCCCGGCAGTTCGCCTGTCGGTATCACAGTCCGGAGCGTATGGTGCGCGGGGTGGAATCGGTGTACGCCCGCGCCCTCAGCGCCTGAAGATGCCACCCATCCTGATGTACCATAACGTCGGTGCGCCGGGGCGTTCGCTGAACGTTTCACCACAGGGGCTGGCTCGACAGTGCCGTCTGCTGAAGATGCTGGGCTATCACGCCATCACCCTGCGCGAGCTGGCAGGGCATCTGGAAGCGGGCACGATTCCCCCAAAAGCGGTGGTCTTCACCTTCGATGACGCCCTGATGGGCGTTTACACCCACGCCCTGTCCGTGCTGAGCCGTTTCGGGTGGCGAGGAACGGTGTTCGCCGTCAGCCAGCGGCTGGGTCAGGAGACAGAATGGGCGACGAATATTCGCCACCGCGTGATGAGCGCACAGCAACTGCGTGAACTGCACGACGCCGGCTGGGAAGTGGGGGCACATACACGCACCCATCCACATCTGCCTCGCCTGAACCCCGAAGAAGCATGGCAGGAGATCGCGCTGTGCAGGGAGGACCTGAGTAACCTGCTGGGCGAGGAGGTGACCACCTTCTGCTATCCCTACGGCGACCTCAACGAGCAGGTAGTATACATGGTTCAGCAGGCGGGTTACCGCGCGGCGTGCACAACCCGTAAGGGACTCGTGTATCCGGACACCGACCCTTACCTGCTTCCGCGAGTGCATATCGCCTTTGGAGACGGTGCGTCTGGTCTGCTGTACCGGCTATGGCGAGCGTGGAGACGCACCGTGCGGCGGCAGGTGACCGTGCGCTCTGGAGACGAGGTGCGAGATTCTTCGCTTCGCTCAGAATGATGGCATTAAATGGCAGAATGAGCCTGTCATTTGTCATGCTGAGGCTTCAGCCGAAGCATCTCAAGAGATTCTTCGCTTCGCTCAGAATGACAGTAATAGATGGCAGAATGAGTTTATTAATTGTCATGCTGAGCGCTAGCGAAGCATCTCGCTCTCGCGGGCGGACTGCGTTTTCAGCACGGGTAACATGCCCGTGCTACGTGTTTTCAAACACCCTCCCGATCCCCCTTGACAGACTCCCACAGGCTGTGATATACATCGATTTAATATAGAGGGCATAGAGCTGTCGTCGCTCCCGTGTCGCGTCAGAACCCCCTCATGTGGTCAGGCAATCGAGGATGGCGTACCATCCTTGAATAGGCGCATAACTGACTGACGAGGAGGTTACAAAAATGAAGAGGTGTAAGGGCTTTACCCTGATCGAGCTGCTGGTGGTTATCGCGATTATCGCGATCCTGGCAGCGATCCTGTTCCCCGTGTTCTCGCAGGCGCGCGAAAAAGCGCGACAAACCGGCTGTCTGTCCAACACCAAGCAGATCGGCCTGGCGTGGTCGATGTACACGCAGGACTACGACGAGCGCACCACCCCCGCTAAGGTGTGCAACCACAACTACAGCGGTCCCAACCCGTACCCCGGACGTCTCCTGTGCTGGGGCGGCAGGACGGACTACGCCAACAACTGGGACTGCGGCGCACCGTATGCGGGCTTCTACGACCTGCTCGCGCCGTATATGAAGAACTACGGCATCCTGCGCTGTACGTCGCGCCCCAACCGCGGCTACTATCCCTTCGATGCCAGCGGGAACCCCACCGCCGAGCAGGCGCCGGGCGGAAGCTGGGAGAACCTGCGCAACACCTACGCGGTGAACTTCTACGCGGTCGCCACCAACATCATCTGGAACCTTGCCTCCGCCACCAGCTGCTATGCCAACTGGGACGGACGAGGCAGGACGCTGGGCAAGTTCTCGGCACCCGCCAGCGTCATAGCGATCGTCGAGGCGTACGGCTCTTGCCCGGACATCCGCAATGTGGTGACCAACGTGGACTGCGGCGTGCATAACCGCGGTTCCAACTATGTGTTTGTGGACGGGCACGCCAAGTGGATGCGCATCAGTGCCACCTTGAACCCCAACAACCTGTGGGTGGACGAATCCGACCCTGACGGGCGCGCTTGCGTGGCGAATGCCTACATGAACCGCCTCGTGTCCAACGACCGCACCCGCATCGAGTGTCTCGGGCAGTGAGGTGAGAGCCATGCGACGCGAGGTGAGCCCCGCGGTGGTTATCCTTGCGGTGGTGGCGGTTCTGGTGGTGATTGGCGCGCTCTGGGCGTACCTGCAGAGACCTCGTACGGACACGGAGGCGGTCCGTCGTGAGGTCGAAGAGCAGATGTACCGTGAGGGTGAGCTGGGGCACCGCCCGGGCGAGGTGCCAGTGCCAGCCACTCCGCGATGAGAGGTTGCTTAACTGAGCGACAAGACCAATCTGCTTCTGCCGGTATGCCCCGCGTGGGCATACCGGGCTTTTTTGAAGAACGTCAAGGAAAACCCTTTGCTTGAGGAGAAGCTGGGTAGCGTGAGGAGGGATGAGCGATGAGAAAGATTTCGCGACGACGCTTTCTGCAGGATTCGCTGGCGTTGCTCACCGTCACCGCACTACCTGCTCCGGTGTTCGCTTCGTGGAAGGTGGCGCGACAGCAAGCCAGCCCCAACGACCGCATCGGCGCGGCGGTGATCGGTTTCAACGGGCAGGGCAAAAGCCACATCCGCCAGCTGCTGGCACAGCCCGACGTGGACCTGGTGGCATTGTGTGACCCCGACGAGGCAGTATGGGCGGGCGGACTGAAGATTATCGAAGATGCTGGCAGACCCAAGCCGAAGACCTACAAGGACATTCGCAAACTGCTGGAAGATAAGGACGTGCACGTGGTGACCATCGCCACGCCGAACCACTGGCACGCGCTCGCAGCCATCTGGGCGATGATGGCAGGCAAGGACGTGTACGTGGAGAAACCCACCAGCCACAACGTGTGGGAGGGCAGGCGCACAGTGGAGATCGCCCGCCAGCTGGGGCGCATCTGCCAGAGTGGGACGCAAATCCGCTCGTCCGAAGGCATCCGGCAGGCAATGCAGTATCTGCACGAAGGCAAGCTCGGCAAGGTGTATCTGGCGCGAGGTCTGTGCTACAAGCGGCGTGACTCCATCGGCAAGGTGTCCGGACCGCAGGAGCCGCCGCCCACGGTGGACTACGACGTGTGGCTGGGTCCCGCCCCGAAGAAGCCGGTGATGCGCCAGCGGTTCCATTACGACTGGCACTGGTTCTGGGACTACGGCAACGGCGATCTGGGCAACCAGGGCGTGCATCAGATGGACATCGCGCGATGGGGGCTGAACAAGAACACCCTGCCGAACAAGGTGCTGGGGCTGGGCGGACGCTTCGGCTACGAGGACGACGGCGAGACGCCCAACACCGAGCTGGTCTTCTGCGACTACGGCGATTGCCAGCTCATCTTCGAAGTGCGCGGATTGGAAACGCCAGACCTGAAAGGCGCGAAGGTGGGCAACATCTTCTACGGCGAGAAGGGCATCATGGTCATCCCCAGCTATAGCAAAGCCATCGTGTACGATAACGACGGCAACAAGGTGACCGAGTTCGACGCGGGTGGTGACCACATGCGCAACTTCCTGGACGCCGTGCGCACTCGCAAGCACACCGACCTGCACGCCGACATCGAGGAAGGGCATCTCTCCAGCGCGCTGTGCCATCTGGGCAACGTGTCCTATCTGCTGGGCGAGCTGGTGCCGTTCGACAGGAAGGTGCAGGCTTTCGGCGACAACAAGGAGGCTTACGAGACCTTTGCGCGGTTCGAGGAGCACCTGGCGGCGAACAACGTGGTGCTGAAGGAGACGAAGTACCGGCTGGGGCGCGAGTTGCAGATCGATGTCCAGCGCGAGACATGCGGAAGCGATTCGCAGGCGAACCGTCTGTTTACGCGCGAATACCGCAAGCCCTACGTGGTGCCGGAGAAGGTGTAGCCCTCACCCCCTGCCCCTCTCCCAGCGCTGTGGGAGAGGGGCTGCTGTTTTACCGGGTGGTCTGCCCTCCGCCGGGTGGGGCACCAGCTCCCCCGCCACCGGGCGACCCCATTCTCTCCGACTTGGGCAGCATGGGACCGGTGTAGTAGCCGGGCGGTGGAGGTTCCTCGCGTTGCACCCGATAACGCAGGATCAGCGCCACGACGATCAGCACCAGCCCAACAGCAAGCAGGATGGCGACGGTCTTACCGCTTGTTCCTTGCATCGCTTTTCACCGTCCGTCAAAATGAAGCACCCCGCAGAGCAGTCTGCGGGGTGCCTGGTGTTTCTACTGCGTTGTGGCTCCCGGTGAGCCTGAACGCTCGCTCTTGGGAAGCATGGGACCCTCATAGTAGCCTTCCGCTTGCGGGTCCTCCTTCTTCCCACAGGCGGTCATGCCCAGTCCGATTGTCACCAGCCACAGCAGGCTCAACCCGATCAGAATGCCTCTTTTCAAGCCCTGACGCATGGGATTACTCCATCGAGAACGTGAAGTAGCGCATGTAGTACACGGTCTGCCCGTTCTCGACGGTGGTCGCCAGATAGCGCTCGGGGTTGCGCTTGATGTTCTTGGCGTGACCATCCAGGAAGGTGAAGTTCGCGCCGTCCTGGTGGATCTTCTGGGACTCGCAGCCGATGGAGATGACCACGTAGGTCGGTCCCTTGTCCAGCATGGTGATACCATCACCGATGAGGACGGTCTCCGCGGGCCGCTTGATCTCGGTCATGTAGCGGGTCAAACCGCCGCTCTCGGGCGGATAGCACAGGCTACCCGGGAAGTGGTAGTAGGGGTTCTCCGGAGTGCCCGCCCCGCCGCGCGTCGCCATCTGGAACACCACACCGTAATGCGCGAAGACCTGCGTGGGTGGCATGTAGGCGTCCATCGCACCCGGATAGCAGTCCGACATGTTCGCGCCCTCGAGATAGCGCTCCAGGCTCCACGAAGGGCATCGGTGCAAGCCCTGCGGCTGTCCGCCCACCGTGTAGGTTCTACCCGCGTCTGGGGGCACGAGCGTGCTCTTGATGTACGGATGAAGCAGACCGAACCAGAAGCGCTCGTTCAGGGGCTGCCCGGCATACTCACGGATCTTGAACCAGGGCACGATCGCTTCATCGTAGTCCTGGGCATACATCAGGATCGCCGTGCCGAACTGCTTCGAGTTGGACAGACACGACGACTTTCTTGCAGCTTCCCGCGCCTGTGAGAAGACCGGGAACAGGATGGCTGCCAGGATCGCGATAATCGCGATAACCACCAGCAGCTCGATCAGCGTGAAAGCACGTTGTCGCATAATCGGTTCTTACCCTCCTGACCTTAGAATTTGCGACCTATGCCAAACGCTTATCGCGTCCGACATCCGGGAATACGAAATCACGGCTGGCGCGTCTTTACACCACGATAAACCACCACTATAACCAGCACGGTGTACTATACTTTACGCTCTATAGAAAATTTTGTCAATAGGTATTTTGCTACCATGCACAGGATTTTTCATGTTTTCTCTCAAAAAATACCGGTACGCCATCCACATCAGCACTGGATTGGCTCATGAAAAAGCCTGTGAGATGACACTCCCGATGCGGATTCTCCCATCGCGCACGTCCAGCATCACGAAACCCTGCGGGTGGCGGGTGAAGAGGTCGGGATAGGTATTGAGCAGGCGCAGTTGTTCCTCCTCTGAAAGCATCGTCAATCCGCGAAAGTAGTGGTAGCCGTTGCGCTCCAGATGCTCGATGCCCAGATTCGCCATCAGCGCGAGGTCCTGCAGAAGAGAGACCGGCGGCACGGTAGTGAGGTCCTCCCCGCTGATGATGACGGGGGTGCCGCTCCGGGTCAGGTGTCGTGCCAGGCAGAGGTTCGCAATGCCCTTGAAGATGCCCTTGCAGGACTTCACACTACAGCCGGCGTACCCGCACTCCAGCGCCTGAGGCAGGCTGTGCAGTTCGGCGTCGGATTCGTCGATAATGATCGGGGGCTTGTTCTGCCAGCGGTGCAGTTGCTGGCGGGTGCGTTCACCCAACGCCTCGTCGCGGTGCAGGGGCTGTTCCACAAAGAGCAGATTCCGCAAAAAGCCGATCAGTCGTGTGTCCGCCTGCACCTGCTCCCAGAAGGCGCGGAAGGCGTCGATATCGGGGTAAGTTTCGTTCGCGTCCAGTGTGAAGTGAGGTGAGGGGCAGTGCTGTGTCAGCACCCTCGATAGCGCTCTCAACCGCTCGTGGTCACTGTGTGCCTCGCCACCAAGTTTGATTTTGAAGTAACGGAGACCGTAAGTGCGGATACACGCCTCCAGGGATTGTGGTAAGCCGTCGTTCAGGCGCTCGTTGTCGGCAATCTCCGCCTCGGTGAGAGGGTCGCTCAGTCCCACCGTGTGGCGAACGATGATCGTTTCGAGAGGACCAGCGGGCAGGTAATCGCACGGCTGTGTGCCTTTGAGAACAGGGTGAATCCTGCCCAGGTCGATGCCCAGCAGGTTCTGTCGCAGGGCGTGTGCGAAGGCGACTTTTCGGGCCCGGCAGAAAGCCTGCACCACCGCCCGCTCGATCAGGCTCATGCTGAAAGAGGCGACCAGCAGAGCGATGCCCTGCTGGCGTGCCCACTCCATCTGCGCATGATACACCTCCCACCACAGCTGAAACGGGTCGGAAGCATCGCCTGACTGCTCAGCCAGTGTGCTGGCGTGCTGGATGGCGTGCAGGAGCAGGTTTACCTCCTGCTCGTAAGTGAGATTCGGGTCTTTGATGAACCAGCGCGGCGCGAGGTGGTCGCCGGCAAGCCCATGCACCTCCTGCCCGTCCACCTGCACGCTCGCCCGCAGGATGAGGTGCTGGATGTCGCGCACGGTGGCGATACCATAGCGGAAGGGCATGCGCGTGCGCATCGGCAGAACCTGCCACTCGATTTGGCGGACGGAGATGGACATCGTCGCTACGCGATCTGCTCGTATCGGCTCAGGGGCACTTCTCCCTCAAAAGGCAGTCCCCGAATGGTTGCCTGCACCGCCTTCACCAGCAGTTCACCCATGCGATGGTACCCGTAGTAGCCCGCCCCGGCGATGTGCGGCAGGATGATCACGTTAGGAAGGAAGCGCAGGGGATGGTTGGGCGGCAGAGGCTCAGGGTCGGTCACGTCCAGCACGGCAGTGAAGCGTCCCGTTCGCGCCTCCTCCAGCAAAGCGTCCGCATCGATCACCTTGCCACGACTGGTGTTCACCAGCACACTTCCCTCTCTCAGCAGTTTGAGGTGCTCGGAGCGGATTAGTCCTACCGTTTCCGGCAGGAGAGGAGTATGCACGCTGACGATATGCGACTCGGCGAAGAGCGTGGGCAGGTCGGTCATCACCACGCGCATCCGCCGAGCCTCCCGTGCAGGCAGGAAGGGGTCGTACACCAGAATGCGCGCGCGGAACGGGCGAAGCAGGCGGATGACCTCCCGCGCCACCGTACTGCACGACACCAGCCCGACCGTCGCGCCCAGCAGATACTGTCCGTTGAGAGGAAGCGCGGGGTCGCGCCACACGCCGCGCTCGCGATAAGCGAGAGCGTGGTCTATCCATCGCCGCACGCCCATAATCATCATCCCGACCGCGGATTCGGCAACGTTGAGCGCGATACCGCCGTTGCCGCTGAACACGCGGATGCCACGGGGAATCAGATAATCGCGCACCACCTCCTCCGACAGCATGAACTTGACCGAACCCGCGGCGTGGGCAATCAGTTTGAGTCGCTCGGCACGCCGCAATACCTCGTCGGTCAAACGCGGGCTTCCCCACGCCGTGACCAGCACCTCGTAGTCCGCAATGCGCTCTGCTACCTGCTCGGAAGTGCAGGGCACATCGTGCGACCACTCGTCCACCTGCGCCACTCTGTTCAGCCTCTCCCACCAGTAAGGGGTGAAAGCCAGCTCGGTGTGGCTGGGCGCAGGCAGATACAGCAATCTCGGTTTCTCCGCCATCTTCTCCTCGCGCTGATGGGAATAACGTGTCGTTACCGATTTTGACGCGAGCGGATGAATCCCTTCCGGGCATGGGTGTATCTAACCTCATAGAAAGATAGTCAAGCCAACTGCTTGAGTAGACAAAGATTATCCAGTGCTTAGCGTGGTGAAGGAGATGAAACAGGCGTTACCCATATTGCTCACCATCGCTCTGCTGGCTGGGATTGCAGGGGTGTCGGCAATCGCGCCGCGCGAGGAGCCGCCCGCCCCCCTGAGCCAGCTGAAGGAGCGTTATGCGAAGAGGCAAACCGCTTCGGTGGACCACAGCAAGTTCCCGCAGCTTCAGCGCACCTTCGCGCAACCGCAGGAGGTGACCGAGGCGTGCATCGGCTGTCACAATGGCAGGCACGTGGAGGTGATGCAGACCCCCCACTGGCGCTGGGAGCGGGAGGAGTATGTGCCCGGACGGGGCGTGCTGTATCTGGGCAAGCGCAACTCGGTGAACAACTTCTGTCTCGCCACCACAGGCAGCGAGCAGGCATGCGCCAAATGCCACGCAGGGTATGGCATGACATCTGTCCACACATTTGACTTCAATAACCCGCGCAACGTGGACTGTCTGGTCTGCCATGACCGCACCGGAACCTACGTCAAGGCGAACAATCGCGCGGGCTACCCCGACCCGAAGGTGAACCTCACCGCGGTGGCGCAGAGCGTGGGCAAGCCCACCCGCGACAACTGTGGGGTGTGTCATTTCTTCGGAGGCGGCGGCAACAACGTCAAGCACGGCGACCTGGACCAGGCGTTGTTCGAGCCGACGCGCGACCTGGACGTACACATGGCGATAGACGGCGCCAACATGCAGTGTGTGGACTGCCACACCGCCGAAAAGCACGTCATACGGGGCAAGCTGTACTCGGTGTCGTCGATGAACCGCAATCGGGCTACCTGCGAGCAGTGCCACACCAGCACCCCGCACCGCGACGACCTGCTGAACGAGCACACGCTGAAGGTGGCGTGCCAGACGTGCCACATCCCCACCTATGCGAAGGCGAACGCCACGGTGGTACGCTGGGACTGGTCTACTGTTGGGAGGCTCCGCGACGGCAAGCCCTATGAAGAGCACGATGCCGACGGCAACCCCACTTACAAGTCGATCAAGGGCAGTTTTGAATGGCGTAAGAACCTGCAACCGGAATATGTGTGGTTCAACGGAGTAGCAGACCACTACCTGGCAGGTGACCGCGCGCCGAGGGAGGCACAGCCCATCCCCCTGAACCGATTCTTCGGCTCCTACAACGATCCCGACGCCCGCATCGTGCCCGTCAAAATCATGCGCACGCGCCAGTTCTACGACCCGGTGAACCAGATTCTGGTAACACCGCTACTGTTCGCCCCGGAGAAGGGCAAGGGCGCGCTGTGGCAGGACTTCGACCCGGTGCGCGCGGCGGAAGAGGGCATGAAGGCGCGAGGGCTACCGTTCAGTGGACAAATCGACTTCATCGAGACGGTAACCTACTGGAACATCAACCACATGGTGGCGCCGAAGGAGCAGGCGCTCGCCTGCACCGAGTGTCACACGCGACAGGGCAGCCGCATCGCCCACCTGCGCGACTTCTACATGCCGGGGCGAGACCATTCACCCGCAGTAGACCGGGTGGGCAAATCGCTGGTTGTGCTGACCCTGCTGGGCGTGCTGGCGCACGGTGGTCTGCGCATCGCATCCGGCGTCATCCGCAAACGAAACGGAGGTGACAGCGCGTGAAACGGATACGACTGTATAGCGGCTTCGAACGGTTCTGGCACTGGACGCAGGCGGTGCTGATACTGTTCCTGGCGTTCACAGGCTTTGAGATACACGGTTCGTTCACCTTCTTCGGCTTCCGCGAGGCGGTGCGCTACCACAACATCGCGGCGTACCTGCTCATCGGGCTGATCGTCTTCGCCATCTTCTGGCACTTCACCACCGGGGAATGGCGGCAGTATATACCCACTCTGGCGAACATCCGCGCTCAGCTGGAGTTCTACGTGTTCGGCATTTTCCGCAACGCACCTCACCCCACACAGAAGACCGCGCTGAACAAGCTGAACCCGCTCCAGCGCATCACCTACTTCGGTCTGAAGGTGTTCCTGATTCCCCTGGTGGTGGGGTCGGGCATGCTGTACATGTTCTACCGCTACCCCTCACGTTACGGCATCGAGGCAATCAACATCGGCTCGCTGAAGTTCATCGCGCTGGCACACACGCTGGGCGCGTTCCTGATGGTGGCGTTTGTCATTCTGCATGTGTACATGACCACCACCGGCACGACCGCCCTTGCGAACCTGCGCGCGATGATAACTGGCTATGAAGAGGTGGAAGAACCCACCACTGCACACGCTCTGGAGGGACAACAGGCATGAACGAGTCGCGAACCCTGAACCCCTACGTGGCGGGAGTCCTGCTGGGGCTGTTGCTGGTGATGACCATCTACATCACCGGGCGCGGGCTGGGCGCCAGTGGCGCGATTAAGAGCGTCACCGTCGCCGGGGTATCGGCCGTTGCGCCCCATCACGCCCACTCCGCGAAGTTCTACCGCGAGTACCTGAACGAACACGCCGGCGGACCGCTCAAAAACTGGCTGGTGTTCGAGGTGGTCGGCGTGCTGATTGGGGCGTTCCTGTCGGGGCTGGCGGCGGGGCGACTGAAGCTGGTCACCGAGCGGGGCGCGGGCGTTGCTACCAGAACCCGCCTGATCGCCGCTTTTGTGGGTGGCATCCTGTGGGGCATCGGCTCGCAGCTCGGCAGGGGATGTACCAGCGGCGCTGCGCTCAGCGGGATGGCGGTGATGTCGACGGGCGGCATCCTCACGATGCTGTCCATCTTTGCGGGGGCATATCTGTTCGCCTACTTCTTCCGCAATCTGTGGAGACGGGAGGTGCACGATGGGACCTCTGGTGCCTGACCTCATCAGCGAGAACCTGAACTACGTGCTGGCGTTGCTCATCGGCATCGCCTTCGGGGCGATATTGGAAAGCGCGGGATTCTCGTCCTCGCGCAGGCTGGTGGGGCTGTTCTACGGCTACGATTTCACGGTGCTGCGCGTCTTCTTCACCGCCGGCATCGTGGCGATGGTGGGCGTGATGGCTTTGAGCCACTTCGGTCTGCTGGACATGAATCTCGTGTACATCAATCCCACCTTCGTCTGGTCCGCTATCGTGGGTGGACTGCTGATGGGGCTGGGGTTTGTCGTCGGCGGTTACTGCCCGGGCACCAGCTTCTGCGCGGCGGCTATCGGCAAGCTGGACGCGCTGGCGTTGATTGCGGGCGCGCTGGTGGGCGTGTTCCTGTTCGCTGAAGGCTACCCGGTGCTGGAGGGGCTTTACCGCGCGGGGTATCTGGGCAGTCCGCGCATCGCCGAGACGCTGAACATCTCGCCCAGCCTGTTCGCGGCGGTGATGGTGCTGTTCGCGCTGGTGGCGTTCGCTATCGCCTCTTTCGTGGAACGGAAGGTGAACCGCCGCGCCGAGAAAGCGCCGATGTGGACGCCGTCGCGGGTCGCTGTGGCTGGCGTGGGGCTGTTGCTGGCGCTGTCTGCCTTTTCGTTCAATGACCGCAAAGCGGAACTGCTCCAGCTGGTGCAGGATGAGCGTCTGGTGCGCTCGTATCCGGTGCAGACGATGAGCGTGGACGAGTTCGCCTTCCGGCTGATGGACGACGCGGACGACCGGATTCAGGTTATCGACTTCCGCCCGGAGAACGCCATCGCCGAAGAGCGGCTCCCGAAGTCTTTCGCGTTCACGGTGGACAACCTGTTTGAGCAGGAGCCGTCGCGACTGCTGAGGTTGAAAGGCAAGGTGAACGTGTTCGTTGCCGAGGATGAGCTGACGGCACGGCGCATGGCGATCATCGCCACAGAGCTGGGGTTCCGTCGGGTGCTGGTGCTGGAGGGCGGTCTGCAAGCCTTCCGCGAGCAGGTGTTGAACTTCCGTGCCCAGCGTCCCCCGCGCGATTTCGTGGAGGAGAGCACCTACCGTTTCCGCCGGCGGGCACAGCAGGTAATACCCGAGCTCATCCGGCAGAACAAAGCCACCGAGCCCGTGAAGAAGGAGAAGAAGCGCGTGCTGGGCGGATGCTAGACTGCTTGACTTTTTGCTGGTCGCACTGTATAATACACTTGTCCCTGCGCGCCCGTAGCTCAGGTGGATAGAGCGTGAGGTTGCGGACCTCAAGGTCGGGGGTTCGAGTCCCTCCGGGCGCGCCATTTTTCTTTCTGCCCAGAAGTTGACAACTCCCTTCCCCTCGTGTTACAGTGAGAACCGGTATTTTCACCAGCGTTTCGAGCATGTGAAGGAGCAACGAGCATGACTAGAGGCTTCATGGTGCTCACCGCGCTTATTGTCGCTGGAGGGCTGTTGCTGAGCGGTTGTGGGGGTGGAGGAGGCACAGCGCCGCCGCCCAATCAGTTCATCGAGCTGAAGGAAGGCAAAGTGGTGGTGGAACAGGGGGCAGGCGAGCTGATTATCCGCGCAAACCTGTCGCAACTTCCGGGCGTAGGCTTTGACGTAGATGCTGTGCAGGTGGAGCTGTATTCCGGCGATGGCTTCCCGAACCCCAGGACAGACACGCCCCAATCCAGCAACCTCCTGCGTACGTTCCGCGTGAGCCGGGACGGAACCCTGCTCGACGAACTGCGCCTGCCGGCGGGACGTTATACCGCCCTCGCACGAGACATCCACGTGGTGCAGGACGGCAAGGAGTTCCGCAGTGCGCTAACCGCCTTCGTGTTCGATGTGTTCGAAGCTGGAGGGACATTGCACACCACTCTGCCCCTGAAGTTTGAAGCGCGGTTCCCCGCCCTTGGGTCGGTCATCGAGAACTCCTACGTGGCTTTCCTCACCGACGCAGAAGCTGCCAGAGGCACCTCGCGCCTGTTCGTCCAGCACGCCAACGGCACGGTGGACATGACGCGCACCTTCGTGGCACAGACCGAAGCGGGCAACCCGGTAGCCGCGGTGAGCTTTGAGGCTCTGCCGGGCGGGCCCACGCTGGGCAACGTGGAGCGTCTGATACTGAAGGCGTTCAAACCATGAGCGGGCGAAGGACAAGTCGTTTTCTTCTCCCCCTGTGCACGCTGGTTCCACTGGCGCTCGCTCCCTGCCGACTGTCTGCACAGGGCGTGGAAACTTCCCCACAGGCGGTTCAGGCGAGCACCGTCTGGCGCACGGCGGAGGTGGAAGGTCGTCAGCTGTGGATATCCGAGCAG
>FWWL01002344.1_pt1 | contig 39812 bp, 37 predicted proteins | sample 2228331 | NCBI WGS metagenome assembly FWWL01 (sample SAMEA103939775, study PRJEB20133) | metagenome
TGAAGTTTCCCGAAGGCGATTGACAACAGTAACTCTGGGAGTTAGACTGAGCGTCGTCAGGGGGATAACCACGTGCGCGATCCGCTTTCAGCGGCCGTGGGCGACCTCGAGGCCTTGGGCTTCAGCCCCTACGAGGCTCGGGTTTACCTAGCCCTTCTGGAGGGCGGCCGCCTCACCGGGTACGAGGCGGCCAAGCGGAGCCGGGTTCCCCGGTCCATGGTGTACCAGGTCCTGGAACGCCTGGTGGCCCGGGGGGCGGCCTACCGGATGGAGGAGGGTACGGGGGTCTACTACGGGGCTGTGGCCCCGGAGGAACTCCTCAACCGCTGGGAGGCCGAGGTCCGGGCCAAGCTGAGCCAGGCCCGGTCCAGCCTGGCCCGGCTGTCCAGCCGGAGGCTTCCCGAGGCCATCTGGCGGGTCCAAGGCCATGCTCGAGCCCTGGCGGAAACCCGGGCCCTGGTGGAGAACGCCCGCCGGGCCCTGACCCTTTCCCTCTGGCAGAACCAACTGGAGGCCCTCCTAGACCCCCTAAAGGAAGCTCGAGGCCGAGGGGTGGAACTCCGGCTGGTCCTCTTCGGGGAAGGGGCGGACCCCGCCCTAGGCCGGGTCTACTACCACCACTTCGTGGACCCTCGGGTGGTGGAGGGTCGGCTCCGGGCGCGGCTTTTCGTGGTGGTGCGGGACCACGAGGAGGTGGTGGTGGGGCACCTGACGGAGGAGGGGGAGGGCTGGGCGGTGCGCACCCGGGACCCGGCCCTGGTGCTGGTGGCAGAGGAGTACGTGCGCCACGACGTGATCCTGGCGGAGATGACCCTCGCCTACGGGGTGGACAAGCTCACCGCCCTCTGGACCGCCAGGGAGGACCTCAGGCGGATGGTTACGGGGGAGGAGGTGTGGGGTGGATAGGCTAGGGCTCTACCGGACCATGTACCGGATCCGCCGTTTTGAAGAAACGGTGGAAACCCTTTTCCGACAGGGGAAGATCCCCGGCTTCGTCCACCTTTACATCGGCCAGGAGGCGGTGGCCGCGGGGGTCCTGGCCCACCACCGCCCCGGGGACTATGTGACCAGCACCCACCGGGGCCACGGCCACGCCCTGGCCCTGGGGGTGGCCCCCGGGGAGGCCATGGCCGAACTCTTTGGTCGGCGCACGGGGGTCTGTAAGGGCAAGGGGGGAAGCATGCACCTCTTCGCCTACGGGAGGGGCCTTCTGGGGGCCAACGGCATCGTGGCCGGGGGGCTCCCCTTGGCGGTGGGCGCGGGGCTGGGGCTGAAGCTCCAGGGGCGGGAAGGGGTGGCCATGGCCTTTTTCGGCGACGGGGCCACGGGACGGGGGGTCTTCCACGAGGGGCTGAACCTGGCGGCCCTCTGGAGGCTGCCCGTCCTCTTCATCCTGGAAAACAACGGCTACGCCTCCACCACCGGCTTCGCCGAGAGCCACGCCTTTCAGGTGGAGGCCCTGGTCAGGTCCTATGGCATCCCCTACCTGAAGGTGGACGGCCAGGACGTGGAGGCCGTGTACGGGGCCACAGAGGAGCTCCTCCGGGGGGTGCGGCGCGGGGATGGACCCGCTTTCCTGGAGGCCCTGACCCACCGCTTCAAAGGGCACTACGTGGGGGATCCCGAGCGCTACCGCTCCCGGGAGGAGGCCCTGGGAGGCCGGGATCCCGTGGCCACCTACCGGGCCCGCCTCCGGGAACTCGGGGTGGCGGAAGAGGCCTTAAGGTCCCTGGAAAGGGAGGAGGAAAAGGTTCTGGAAGAGGCCATCCGCTACGCGGAGGGAAGCCCGTGGCCGGACCCCGAGGAGGCCCTCCAGGACCTCTTTGCGGAGCCGGTGCGGGACTACCCTTGGGAGGGCGCATGAGGACCCTGACCTTCGCCGAGGCCACCCGGGAGGCCATGGAGGAGGAGATGGCCCGGGACCCGCGGGTCTTCCTCTTCGGAGAGGATATTGCCAAACAGGGTGGGGTCTTCGGACAGTTCAAGGGGCTCGCCGAGCGGTTCCCCGGCCGGGTCCTGGACACCCCCATCAGCGAACCCACCCTGGTGGGGGCCGCCTTGGGCGCCGCCCTGGTGGGGGCCCGGCCCGTCTTGGACATCCACTTCGCCGACTTCCTCCTCCTGGCCATGGACGAGCTGGTGAACCAGATAGGAAGCCTCCGCTACATGTCGGGGGGGCAGCTTAAGGCCCCCCTGGTGATCCGGGCCCCCGACGGGGCGGTCCGCTCCGCAGGGGCCCACCACTCCAAGAGCCTCGAGGCCCTCCTCCTCCACGCCCCGGGGTTCAAGGTGGTGGCCCCGGCCACGCCCAAAGACGCCAAGGGGCTCCTCAAAAGCGCCATCCGCTCGGAGGACCCCGTGCTCTACCTAGAACACAAGGCGCTTTACGGCCGTAAGGGTCCGGTGCCCGAGGGGGAGGTCCTTACCCCCCTGGGCCGGGCCGAGGTGGTGCGGGAGGGGGAGGATGCCACCCTGGTAAGCTACTCCCTCACCCTCCACAAGGCCCTGGAGGCCGCGGAGCACCTGGCGGCCGAGGGGATCTCGGTGGAGGTGGTGGACCTCAAAACCCTCTACCCCTTGGACTGGGAAACCCTCCTGGCCTCCGTGGCCAAAACCCGTCGGGCGGTGGTGGCCCACGAGGCCTGGCGGTTCCTGGGCCTTGGGGCGGAGATCGCCGCCACCTTGGAGGAAAGGCTCTGGAGCACCCTCAAGGCCCCGGTCCTCCGGGTAGGGGCGGCCCACGTGCCCATCCCCTTCAGCCCCCCTCTGGAGGCCCGGGTCCTGCCCCAGGTGGAAGACCTCGTGCGGGCGGTCAAGGAGGTGGTGGGGTGGCGCTGAAACCCATCCGTATGCCCCAGCTGGGCCTCACCATGGAGGAGGGGACCTTTCACGGCTTTCTCAAGAACCCGGGGGAGGCCTTCCAAAGGGGCGAGCCCCTTTTCCAGGTGGAGACGGACAAGGCGCTTCTGGAAGTGGAGGCCGAGGCCTCGGGAGTCCTTAAGGAGGTCCTAGCGGAGGTGGGCAAGGCCTACCCCGTGGGCGCGGTTTTGGGGTACTACGAGGAGGTGTAGGATGCGGCGGATTGGTCTTGGGCTTCTGGTCTTCCTGGGCCTGGCCTTGGCGCAGTTCAAGGCCGAGTACAAGCTCTCGGTGGTGGTGGCCCCCAACACGCCCTGGGGCATGGGGGCCCAACGCTTCGCCGACCTGGTCAAGGAGAAGACGGGGGGGCGGGTGAACATCAAGGTCTACTACTCCGGCCAGCTCTTCGCTGGGCAACAGACCAACGAGTTCCAGCTCCTCCGCACCGGCGTGGCGGACTTCGCCGTGGGCTCCACCATCAACTGGTCGCCCCAGGTGAAGGAGCTGAACCTCTTCAACCTCCCCTTCTTCTTCCCCACCTACAAGGACCTGGATGCGGTGGAGGAGGGCCAGGCGGGCAAGGCCCTCTTCGCCCGGCTCCGGCAACTGGGGGTGGAACCCCTGGCCTGGGGGGAGAACGGCTACCGCCAGCTCACCAACTCCAAGCGGCCGGTGCGCACCCCGGAAGACCTTCAAGGGCTCAAGATCCGGGTGGTGGGAGCCCCTATCTTCATCGAAACCTTCCGGGCCCTGGGAGCTAACCCCACCTCCATGAACTGGGCCGAGGTCCTCACCGCCCTGCAGCAGGGGGTCATCGAGGGCCAGGAGAACCCCATCGTGGGGGTGATCATCCCCTACAAGCTTTGGGAGCTGGGCCAACGCCACCTCACCCTCTGGAACTACGTGATAGACCCCCTTATCTTCGCCGCCAGCGCCCAGACCTGGCGCACCTTCCCCCCTGAGGTGCAGAAGGCCATCCAGGAGGCGGCCCTGGAGGCCGCGCGGTACCAGAAGGCCCTGGCCCGGGCAGGGATGGACGACGGCGCGGCCCTCAAGTACCTGGCCTCCATCGGGGTCAAGGTGGAGATCCCCGACCCCCTGGCCTACCTGCGGGCCCAAGGGGTGGAGGTGACGGTCCTCTCCCCCCTGGAGGTGGGCCGCTTCCGCAACCGGGTGGCGGGGGTGGTCCAGCGCTGGGCCCAGGAGATCGGCGGAACCCTGGTGGTCCAGGCGGAGGCGGACAAGAAGAAGGCCCGGTAGCCCATGCTCCCCCGCTGGCTTGGGCGCCTCGAGGAGGCCCTCCTGGCCCTTCTCCTCGGGGGCATGGTCACTTTGGCCTTCCTCAACGTCCTCACCCGCTACTTCCTGCGCTACCCGCTGGCCTTCACGGAGGAGCTGACGGTAAACGCCTTCGTGTGGGCCACCCTCTTGGGGATCGCCATCGGCCTTAGGGAGGGAGGGGAAGGAGCCCATATCCGCTTCGTGGCCCTCACAGAGGCCCTCCCCCCTCCCTGGCGGAGGGCCTTCGTGGCCTTTGGCTTCCTGGTCTTCGCCCTCCTCTTCGCCGCGCTGGCCTACCTGGCCTGGCGCCAGGCCCTGGACGATCTGGCCCTGGGCACCATCTCCCCGGCCCTGGGGCTCCCCAACGCCGTGTACACCCTCCCCACCCCCTTCCTGGCCCTGCTGGTGGCCCTGAGGGGGCTGGAGGGGGCCCTTCGGGCGGCCAGGAGGAGGGGGTAGGCCATGGGCACCTTCCTGGTGGCCCTCTTCCTGGCCCTTCTCCTCCTGCGGGTGCCCGTGGCCGCCGCCCTGGGAACCGCCGCGGTGCTCGTCATCGCCCTACAGGGGCTTGGCCTCCAGGTGGTCTCCTTCAACTTCCAGGCCGGGATCGCCAAGTTCCCCCTTCTCGCCATCCCCTTCTTCATCCTGGCTGGGGTGGTGATGGAGCGGGCGGGGATCGCCGAGCGGATCGTCCGCTTCCTCCTGGCCCTGGTGGGAGGGTGGCGGGCAGGGGCAGCCCTGGCCACGGTCCTGGCGGGGATGTTCTGGGGGGCGGTGTCGGGCTCCGGCCCGGCCACGGTGGCCGCCCTCGGGGGCATCCTCATCCCCATGATGGTCCGCCAGGGGTACACCCCCGGCTTCGCCGCGGGGCTGGTGGCGGCCTCGGCGGAGCTCTCCATCGTCATCCCCCCCTCCATCGCCCTCATCGTCTACGCCACCTTGGCCGGCACCTCCGTGGCCCAGCAGTTCTGGGCGGGGATCCTCCCCGGGGTGCTCCTGGGGGGGCTTCTGGGGCTGGCGGCGGTCCTGGTGGTGCGGGCTCGAGGCTGGGGCCAAGGGGAAGAACCCCCAGGCCCCCGGGGGCAGCTCTTTCTGGAGGCCTTCCCCGGCCTCCTCACCCCCCTGGTGATCCTAGGGGGGATCTACGGAGGGGTCTTTACCCCCACGGAGGCCGCGGCCGTGGGGGTCTTCTGGGGCCTTTTGGTGGGTTTCCTCTTCTACAGAACCCTCCGCCTGAGGGACCTCCCCTCCATCCTGGTGGAGGCAGGGGTTTCCAGCGCGGTGGTGATGGCCATCGTGGCCTGGGCGGGGATCTTCGCCTGGGCGGCGGACACCGTGGGCCTGGTGGGGGCCCTCTCCCGCACCCTTCTGGCCTGGGGGGAAAACCCCCTCCTTCTCCTGGCCCTGCTCAACCTTTTCTGGCTGGTGCTGGGGACGCTCCTGGACGCGGTGAGCATCTACTACCTCACCCTACCCGCCCTCCTGCCCGTAATGGCCCACCTGGGCTGGGACCCGGTCTGGATGGGGATCGTGATGACGGTGAACATGGCCATCGGCCAGATCACCCCGCCGGTGGCCGTCAACCTCTTCGTGAGCGCCCGGGTGAGCGGCCTCCCCATCGAACGGATCTGGCGGGAGATCTGGCCCTTCGTCCTGGCCTCCATTGCGGGCCTTCTCCTCCTTGCTTACTGGCCCTGGCTCAGGGACCTCTTCCCATGAAGGCCCTTCTCCCCTTCGCCCTGGGGTACGCCCTGTCCTACGTGCTCCGGTCCGCCAACGCCGCCTTGGCCGAACCCCTAGCCCAGGACCTGGCCCTTTCCCCCAGCGCCTTGGGCCTCCTCACCAGCCTGTTCTACCTAGCCTTCGCCCTAGCCCAGCTCCCCCTGGGGAGGCTCTTGGACCGCCTAGGCCCCCGACGGACCCTGGGGGGGCTCTTCGCCGTGGCCGGGGTGGGATGCCTCCTCTTCGCCTGGGCTAAGGGCTGGCCCTTGCTGGCCCTAGGGCGGGTCCTCATGGGGGTAGGGGTGGCCCTGGCCCTGGTGGGGGCCCTCCGGGCCTACCAGATCCACCGCCCCCAGCACCTGAACCTCCTGAGCGGGGCCACCGTGGCCTTAGGGGGCCTGGGAGGCCTCCTGGCGGCCAGCCCTCTGGTGTCCCTGGAGGCCGCGTTGGGCTGGCGAGGGGTCTTTGGGCTCCTGGGCTTCCTGGCCTGGGGCCTTGCCCTGGCCATCCGCTGGGGCACCCCTCCGGAACCCCCTCAGGAGAAAAGCCTTCCCGAAGGGCCCCGCTTCCGCCCCATCCCCCTTTCCCCCGGCCTCCTGGCCTTCGCCTACATCGGCGGTTTTTTCGCGGTGCAGAGCTTCTGGGCAGGGGCCTTCGCCTACGCCCAGGGCCTATCCCCCCAGGAGGTGGGCCGGGTCCTGAGCGGCCTTAACCTGGCCTCCATCCTGGGCGCCCTAGGGGGCGGGGGCCTGGCGGCGCGGCTGGGGAGCGGCCGCGCCCTCCTTTTGGGGATGGGGCTTTTTGGCCTGGGGCTCCTCTGGGCCTCCGGGGGCGGGAACCTAGGGGCCGCCTACGCCCTCATGGGCCTCGGGGGCGGGTTCAACGGCCTGGTGCTGGCCCACACCGCCACCCTCTTCCCCCATGCCCCAGGCAGGGCCATGGCGGGGGTGAACCTGCTCGGAGTGTTGGGCATCTTTGCCCTCCAGGCGGGCCTGGGCCCGGCGGTGGAGGTCTTGGGGTACCGGGGGGCCCTTCTCCTGCTGGCCCTCCTCCAGGGCCTAGGGGCCCTCCCTCTCCTGGGGCTGGGCCTTCCCGCAAGGGGAAGGAGAGGCTAAGCTGGAGGAAACATGACCAACTACCGCGAGCTCATGGACCTGACGGGGCAGGTGGCCCTGGTGGTGGGGGCGGCCTCGGGGATCGGCCGGGCCTCCGCGGAGGCCCTGGCGGCCTTCGGGGCCCAGGTGGTGCTGGCGGACCGGGACGAGCAGGGCCTCCACGAGGCCCTGAAGGGGGTGCCCGGGGGGGAGGCCCACCCCGTGGACCTCACCGAAAGGGGGGCGGCGGAGGGGCTGGTGGAGCGGGTCCTAAAGGGCCACGGCCGGCTGGACACCCTGGTCTCCACCCCGGCCATCAACGTGCGCAAGCCCCTTCTGGACTACACGGACGAGGAGGTGGACCGGGTGGTGGACCTGAACCTCAAGGCCACCCTGCGCCTCCTAAGGGCCGGGGGGCGGGCCATGCGGGCCCAGGGGTCGGGCAGCCTCATCGCCCTGGCCTCCATCCGGGCCCTGGTGGTGGAGCCGGGGCAGGGGGTGTACGCGGCCACCAAGGCGGGGATCCTCCAGCTCATCCGCGCCCTGGCGGCGGAGCTTGGGCCCCATGGGGTGCGGGCCAACGCCATCGCCCCCGGGCCCATCGAAACCCCCCTCACCGCCCCCATCAAGGCCCACCCCGAGTGGTACCGGGCCTACGCGGAGAAGACCGCCTTGGGCCGCTGGGGCCGGCCCGAGGAGGTGGCCATGGCCGTGGTCTTCCTGGCCTCGAGGGCCTCGAGCTACATCACGGGCACCCTCTTCCTGGTGGACGGGGGGTGGACGGCCATCGACGGCCGCTTCACCCCGCCCCTCTAGGCGCCATGGAAAAGGCCCTGCGCGCGGCCGAAGCGGTGGAGGAGAAGGAGGTGGTGGGCCTCCTCCAGGCCCTGGTGCGGATCCCCAGCCACTACCCGGGGCCCGGGGAGGCGGGGGTGGCCGCCTTCCTGGCGGAATACCTAAGGGAGCGGGGGCTTAGGCCCTTCCTCCAGGAGGCGGCCCCGGGGCGGCCCAACCTGGTGGCCGACCTGGGGGAGGGGGAAGGGGGGCTCATCCTGGAGGGGCACACGGACGTGGTGACCCCGGGGGACGAGGCCCGCTGGACCTACCCCCCTTACGGGGCGGTGGTGGAAGGGGGGCGGCTTTACGGCCGGGGGGCCTGCGACATGAAGGGGGGCCTTGCGGCCCTGGTGGGGGCCCTGTTGGCGGTGAAGCGGGCCCTTGGACCCCTAAAGCGCCCCTTGCGCCTGGCCGCCCTGGCGGACGAGGAGGGGATGATGCTGGGGGTGAAGGCCTTCCTACGGGCGGGCCTCGCCCAGGGCTTCCGGGGGGCGGTGGTGGCCGAGCCCGAGGAGATGGAGGTCTGCCTCTGGCAGAAGGGGGCCCTGCGCCTCCGCCTCCTCTTCCCCGGACGGATGGCCCACGGGGCCATGCCCTACGCGGGGGAGAACCCCATCCCCAAGGCGGCCCGGTTCGTGCTGGAACTGAAGGCCCTGGAGGAGAGGCTCCAAAGGGCCTTCCCCCACCCCTTCCTGGGCCCCCCCTACCTCACCCCCACCCGCTTCCTAGCCAGCGCCGGCGAGGGCCAGCTCAACGTCCTCCCCGACCGGGCGGAGGTGGCCCTGGACGTGCGCACCGTGCCGGGGGTGGACCACGCGGGCCTGGTGGCGGAGATCGGGGCCCTGGCGGGGGTGGGGGTGGAGGTCCTGGAGGACCGCCCCCCCGTGGAGACCCCCCGGGAGGACCCCCTGGTCCAGGCGGCGGAGGAGGCCCTAAGGCTCCTGGGCCTCCCCGTGCGCCACGGGGGGGTGCCGGGGGCCACGGACGGCACCTTCCTCCGGGCCTGGGGGGGTCTGCCCGTGGTGGTCATGGGCCCCGGGCGGAAGACCCTACCCCACCAGGTGGACGAGTGGGTGGAGGTGGAGGAGGTGGTGCGGGCGGCCCGGGTGTACGCCGCCCTGGCGGTGCTCTACCTGGAGTAGGCGCATGGTAGCGTGGAGAGGAGGGAACCTATGAGAAAGGCTTGGATGGCCCTCTTGGCCTGGACGCTGGCCTTGGCCCTGGCCCAGACCCGGGGCGGGGAGCTTAGGGTGGCGGTGCTGGCCGAACCCCCGGTGCTGGACCCCTCGGCCTCCACCAGCCAGGAGATCCCCCGCATGCTCTACGACAACGTCCTCCAGGGGCTGGTGAAGCTGAACGAGAAGGGGGAGATCGTCCCCGCCCTGGCGGAAAGGTGGGAGGGGAGCCCCTCGAGCCTCACCTGGACCTTCCACCTGAGAAAGGGGGTGCGCTTCCACAACGGGGCCCCCTTCACCGCGGAGGACGTCCTCTTCAAGTTCAACCGGGCCCGGGACCCCAGATCCGGCCACACCCACCCCGAGTACTACCGGGACATCCAGAGCGTGGAGGCCAAGGACCCCTACACCGTGGTCTTCCGCCTGCGCCAGCCGGACCAGGACTTCCTCTTCAACCTGGCCCGGCCGGACTCCGTCATCGGGCCCAAGGGGCGGGTGGAGGAGCAGAAGACCCAGCCCATCGGCACCGGGCCCTTCCGCTTCGTGGCCTGGGAGCGGGGGGTGGGGGTGCGGCTGGAGCGGTTTGAGGGCTACTACGAGCCCGGCCTCCCCTACCTGGACCGGGTCTTCTTCCGCTTCCTCCCCGACCCCAACGCCCAGATCGCGGCCCTAAGGGCAGGGGACATCCACGTGATCGGCCTGGGGGTGAGCCCGGAGGCGGCCCTCACCCTGGGGCGGGACCCCGCCTTCAAGGTGGTGAGCGGGACCACCACCACGGAGATCACCGTGGGGATGAACAACGCCCGCCCCCCCTTCAACGACCCCCGGGTGCGCCGGGCCATCCAGCACGCGGTGGACAAGAAGGAGCTCATCCAGGGGGTGATGCTGGGCTTCGGCACCCCCATCGGGAGCCACCGCTCCCCCGGCGAGCGGTGCTACGAGGACCTCTCGGGCCTCTACCCCTACGACCCCGCCCGGGCCCGGGCCCTCCTAGAGGCGGCGGGCTACGGCCCGGGCAACCCTCTGCGCTTCACCTTCACCCTGGCCGCCCCCTACCCCTACGAGCGCCGCCTGGGGGAGGCCATCGCCGCTAAGCTCGCGGGGATCGGGGTCCAGGCCCGGCTGGAGGTGGTGGAGTGGGCCACCTGGCTCTCCCGGGTCTTCCGGGGGGCGGACTACCAGATGACCATCATCGGCCACTCGGAGCCCCACGACATCGGGGTCTACGCCAACCCGGGCTACTACTTCCGCTACGACTCCCCCCGGTTCCGGGAGCTCTACGCCCAGTACCTGCGCACCCCAGACCCCAACCGGGCCTGCGAGCTCATGAAGGCCATGCAGCGCCTCCTGGCCGAGGACGCGGTGAACCTCTGGGTGATGAACGCCCCCTACATCGCGGCCATGCGCCGGGAGGTCATGGGCTGGTGGCAGAACCAGCCCACCCCCAGCCTCAACGTGACCCGGGTGTACCTGGCCCGTTGATGGCCGCCTACGCCCTGCGCCGCCTCCTCCTGGCCCTCGGCACCCTGTGGCTTGCGGGGAGCCTCGTGTTCCTCGCCCTCCTCCTCCTCCCCGGGGACCCCGTCCAGGCCATCCTGGGCCTCGAGGCGAGCCCCGAAGCCCGGGCCGCCCTGGAGCGGGCCCTGGGGCTGGACCGGCCGCCCCTCCCCCGCTACCTGGACTGGCTCTGGGGGCTTCTCCGGCTGGAGCTGGGGGAGTCCATCCGCTACGGCAAGCCGGTGGGGGAGCTTCTTGAGGAGAGGCTTCCCCTCACCCTGGCCCTGGTGGGGCTCGGCCTTTCGGGGGCCCTCCTCCTGGCCCTGCCCCTGGCCCTCCTCGCCCTCCGCTCTCCCCCCTTGGACCTCCTCCTAAGCGGCCTCATGGCCTTCCTCCAGTCCCTGCCCACCTTCTTCCTGGGGGTGGTCCTCCTCTACGCCTTCGCCGTCCACCTCCCCCTCCTCCCCGCAAGCGGCTTCCCGGGGTGGGAACGGCCCCTGGAGGCCCTCCACCACCTCCTCCTCCCCGCCTTTACCCTGGCCCTGGCCCGGGCGGCCATCCTCTTCCGCATGGCCCGGGGAAGCCTCCTGGAGGTCCTCTCCCAGGACTACATCCGCACCGCCCGGGCCAAGGGGGTGCCCGAGGGGCGGGTCCTCCTCAAGCACGCCCTCAAGCCCGCAAGCCTCCCCCTGGTCACCCTCCTGGGCCTGGAGGGGGGGTTCCTCCTCACGGGGGCGGTGGTGGTGGAGGCGGTCTTCGCTCTGCCGGGCCTGGGGAGCCTGGCCCTCACCGCCCTCGAGGCCCGGGACTACCCCCTCCTCCAGGGCCTGGTGGTGGCCATGGCGGCCCTCATCGTGCTCTTCAACCTGGCGGTGGACCTCCTCTACGGCCTCCTGGACCCCCGGATCGAGTATGCGTAGCCCAAGCCTCCTCCTAGGAAGCCTCCTCTCGGGCCTCTTCCTCCTCCTGGCCCTGGCCTCCTTCCTCTACCCCGTGGACCCCAACGCCCCGGACTTCCTCCGCCGCCTGAGCCCCCCCTCCCTCGAGCACCCCCTGGGCACCGACCCCTTGGGCCGGGACCTCCTGGCCCGCCTCCTCCACGGGGCCAGAAACGCCCTCCTGGTGGGGGGGATTTCCGTGGGCCTCGGGGCCGGCCTGGGGGTGGCCCTGGGCCTCCTCGCGGGGTACCTGGGCCGGGGCTGGGACGGGGCCCTAAGCCTCCTCACCGAGGCCCTCTACGCCCTCCCCGGGCTCCTCCTGGCCCTCCTCCTCGCGGCCCTCTTGGGCCCCGGGGCCCTGAGCAGCACCCTGGCCATCGGGCTCGCCCTGGTGCCCGCCTTCTTCCGGGTGGCCCGGGCGGGGGCCATGGCTCTGCGGTCGGCCCCCTTCGTGGAGGCGGCCCTGGCCCTGGGGGCCCCCTGGGGCCGGGTCCTCCTCCGCCACCTCCTCCCCAACCTCCTGGGGCCCCTTTTGGTCCAGATGAGCCTGGCCTTCGCCGCGGCCCTCCTCAGCGAGGCCGCCCTCTCCTACCTGGGCCTTGGGGTCCAGCCCCCCCACCCGAGCCTGGGGCGGATGCTCCGGGAGGCCCAAAGCTTCCTCCCCCTCTCCCCCTACCCGGCCCTGGTGCCGGGGCTCGCCCTCTCCCTGGGGGTCCTGGGCTTCAACCTCCTGGGGGACGGCCTCCGGGACCGGCTGGACCCCAGGACCTGGCGGTAGGCCATCAGGGGCAGGTCTACCCCTTGTTTTTACTAGCTTGATCTAGTAAAAATACTCAACATGCCGTCCACCCTTCCCCCCTACACCCGCCCCCAGGCGGGAACCCTCCTCCAGCGCCTCAGGGAACCGAGGCGCTTCCTACAGGCCCTTTTCGGCCCCCGGCAGGTGGGTAAGACCACCCTGGTGCGGCAGGTGCTGGAGCGCCTGGGCCTCCCCCACCACTACGCCAGCGCGGACCAACCGGGCCTGGTGGGGCCCGGCTGGGTGGAGGTCCAGTGGGCCCGGGCCCGGGGGCTTCTGGGGCAGGGGCCGGGGGAGGCCCTCCTAGTCCTGGACGAGATCCACAAAGCTCCGGACTGGGCCGAAGCGGTAAAGCGCCTCTGGGACGAGGACACCCTGAAAGGCCACCCCCTCAAGGTGGTCCTCCTGACCTCCGCCCCCCTCCTCCTGCAGAAGGGGCTTTCCGAAAGCCTGGCGGGCCGCTTTGAGACCCTCCCCATCCCCCACTGGAGCTTCGGGGAGATGGCCACGGCCTTCGGCTACACCCTGGAGGACTACCTCTTCTTCGGAGGCTACCCAGGGGCTGCCCCGCTTAGGGGGGAGCCCGACCGGTTCAGGCGCTACATCCGGGACAGCCTGGTGGAAGCGGCCCTGGCCCGGGACATCCTGCTCCTAAGCCGTATAGAAAAGCCGGCCCTTCTCCGCCGCCTCTTCCACCTGGCCTGCCACCACGCAGGGCAGGTTCTCTCCTACACCAAGATGCTAGGCCAGCTCCAGGAGCGGGGGAACACCGTGACCCTGGCCCACTACCTGGACCTCCTGGAGGGGGCCGGGCTGGCCGCCGGCCTGGAGAAGTACGCCGCCCAGGCGGTGCGACGGCGGGCCTCGAGCCCCAAGCTCCTCATCCCCAACCCCGCCCTCCTCACTGCCCTCCGGGGCCTGGAACCCGAGGACTTAGGCGACCCCGCGCTACGGGGACGGCTTTTGGAGAACGCCGTGGGGGCCCACCTCTGGAACGAGGCCTTCCAAAAGGGGTTTGAGGTCTTCTACTGGCGGGAGCGGAACCTGGAGGTGGACTTCGTGGTGCGGAAAGGGCGGCGCCTGTTGGCCCTGGAGGTCAAAAGCGGGCGCCCCCGGGAGGCCTTCTCTGGCCTCGAGGCCTTCCGCAAGGCCTTCGGGGCGGAGGTCCTGGTGGTGGGCACGGGGGGGATTCCCTTTGAAGAGTTCCTAGCGAGGCCCCTGGAGCTTTAACACCCTTGGGGCTTGCCCGCCCGGGAAGGGGTGTGGTAACCTCCTCCTCCAAAGGAGGCCAAGATGTGTGCCCCCTTGGTGATGGATGCGGTGAACCGCGCCCTTTCCCGGCGGGCCTTCCTAGGCGCGGGGCTGGGGCTTTTGGCGGCCCCCGCCCTGGCCCAGGCGGAGGTCCCCGGCAAGGCCTTCCGCCGGGTGGTGGACCTCACCCACGAGCTCTCCCCCGAGATCCCCCTCTTCCCGGGGGCCGAGCCCATGCGCATCACCACCCTGGTCACCGTGCGCCAGAACGGCTACTACGGCAACCGGCTGGACCTTTGGGAGCACTCCGGCACCCACATGGACGCCCCCGCCCACTTCGCGGAAGGGGGGCTCACCGCGGAACGGCTCCCGGTGGAGCGGCTCATCGCCCCCCTGGCGGTGGTCCACATCCACGAGAAGGCGGCCAAGGACCCCGACGCCCAGGTCACGGTGGACGACCTCCTGGCCTACGAACGGCAGCACGGCCGCCTGCCCAAGGGGGCCTTCGTAGCCATGCACTCCGGCTGGGAGGCCCGCTGGCGGGACCCCAAGGCCTTCCTGAACCAGGACGCCTCGGGCACCCTCCACTTCCCCGGCTTCTCCCCCGAGGCCGCGGCCTTCCTGGTGGAGGAGCGGGAGATCGTGGGGGTGGGGGTGGACACCCTCTCCCTGGACTTCGGCCCCTCCAAGGACTTCAAGGCCCACCTCACCCTCCTGGGGGCGGGGAAGTACGGCCTGGAGAACCTGGCCAACCTGGCCCAGGTGCCCCCCGCGGGGGCCCTCATCCTGGTGGGGGGCCCCAAGCACCGGGGGGCCTCTGGGGGGCCGGTGCGGGCCCTGGCGGTGTGGTAGATGGCCTTCCTGGAGTTCCGCCAGGTGGCCGTGGCCTTCGGGGCCTACGTGGCCGTGGAGGGGGTGAGCCTGCGGGTCTCGGAGGGGGAGTTCGTGAGCCTGGTGGGGCCCACGGGGTGCGGGAAGAGCACCCTCCTCAACGTGGCCGCGGGCCTCCTCCCCCCCACCCGGGGGGAGGTCCTCCTGGAAGGGCGCCCCTTGAGGGGCCTGAACCCCAAGGCGGGCTACCTCTTCCAGCAGGACGCCATCCTGCCCTGGAAGACCGCCCTGGACAACGTGGCCCTGCCCCTCCTCTTCCGGGGGGTGCCCCTGAAGGAGGCCCGGGCCCGCGCCCGGGCTTGGCTCGCCAAGGTGGGCCTGGAGCGCTTTCCCGACCGCTACCCCCACCAGCTCTCGGGGGGCATGCGCAAGCGGGTGGGCCTGGCCCAGGTGCTCATCGCGGATCCCAAGCTCCTCCTCATGGACGAGCCCTTTTCCGCCCTGGACATCCAGACCCGGCAGCTCATGGAAAACGAACTCCTCAGGCTCTGGCAGGAGGACCGCAAGACCGTGCTCTTCGTGACCCACGACCTGGAGGAGGCCATCGCCCTCTCCGACCGGGTGGTGGTCCTCGCCGCGGGGCCGGCCTCGAGGCCCATCGGGGACTTCCCCATCCCCCTGCCCCGGCCCCGGGACGTGGCGGAGATCCGGCTCACGCCCGAGTTCCTGAGGCTCCACCGGGAGATCTGGGACCTCCTGAGGGGGGAGGTGATGCGGGCCCATGCGGGGGCTTAGGGTCAGGGCCTGGCAGGCGGGGCTCCTCCTGGCCCTCCTCGCCCTCTGGGAGTGGGCCTCGAGGACCGGCCGCCTGGACCCCTTCTTCTTCTCCCAGCCCTCGGCCATCGCCGCCCGCGTCCACCGCTGGTTCAGCACGGGGGAGGTCTACCCCCACCTCTACGTGACCACCCTGGAGATGCTCCTGGCCTTCGCCATCGGCACCCTCCTGGGGGTGGTCTTCGGGCTCTGGCTGGCCCTGGCCCCCGGGGTGGCCGCGGTGCTGGACCCCTACGTGAAGGCCTTGAACGCCATCCCCCGGGTGGTCCTGGCCCCCATCTTCACCCTCTGGTTCGGCCTCGGGGTCCTCTCCAAGGTGGCCCTGGGGGTGACCCTGGTCTTCTTCGTGGCCTTCTTCAACACCTACCAGGGGGTGAAGGAGGTGAGCCCGGTGGTGCTCCAGAACGCCCGCCTCCTGGGGGCCACCCGCTTCCACCTCCTCCGCCACGTCTACCTGCCCTCGGCGGCCAGCTGGATCTTCAGCTCCTTAAGGACCTCCATCGGCTTCGCGGTCATCGGGGCGGTGGTGGGGGAGTACCTGGGCTCCGCCGCGGGCCTGGGCTACCTCATCGCCCAGGCGGAAGGGGTCTTTGACACCACCGGGGTCTTCGCGGGGATGGTGGTGCTCATGGCCTTCGTGCTGGTGCTGGACGCTCTGGTGGGCGCTCTGGAGCGGAGGCTCCTCGTCTGGCGCCCCCAGGGGGAAGGAGGGCAAAGGTGAAGCGCGCAGTTCTGGTGTTCTTGGCGGTGGTCCTGGCCTTTGGGCTGGCCCAGAAGCGGGTGGTCCTGGGCGTGGGGGGGAAGACCGCGGTGGTCTACCTCCCCCTCACGGTGGTGGAGCGGCTGGGCTACTTCAAGGAGGAGGGGCTGGACGTGGTCATCCAGGACCTCCAGGCGGGCTCCCGGGCCCTCCAGGCCCTCATCGGGGGCAGCGTGGAGGTGGTCATGGGCTTCTACGACCACACCATCCAGATGCAGGCCCAAGGCCGGGACATCGTGGCCTTCGTCCAGGTGGGGCGCTACCCGGCCATCGTCCTGGGGGTGCGGAGCGACCTCGCGGACCAGATCCGCTCCGTGGCCGACCTCAAGGGGCGGCGGGTGGGGGTCACCGCCCCCGGGAGCTCCACCCACTTCTTCCTGAACTACCTCCTGGTGAAGAACGGGCTCAAGCCCACGGACGTGGCCGTGGTGGGGGTTTCCGTGGGGGCCCAGGCGGTGGCCGCGGTGCAGAACCGGCAGGTGGAGGCCATCTCCAACGTGGAGCCCGCCATCACCCTCCTGGAGGAGCGGGGCCTCATCAAGGTCCTGGCGGACACCCGCTCCACCCGGGGCACCCGGGAGGTCCTGGGCGGGGAGTACCCCGCGGCCGTGCTCTACGCCACCCGGGCCTGGCTGGACCGCAACCCCGACACCGCCCAGCGCCTGGTGAACGCCATGGTGCGGGGCCTCCGCTGGATGCAGGGGAAGACCCCCGAGGAGATCGCCGCGGTCCTCCCCGAGGAGTACTTCCTGGGGGACCGGGCCCTTTACCTCAAGGTCCTCAGGAACTCCCTGGAGTCCTTCTCCCCCACGGGTCGCTTCAGCGACACCGCCCCCTTGCGCCCCCTCACCGTCCTCTCCGCCTTTGACCCCAACGTGCAGCGGGCCCGGATAGACCTCAAGCGCACCTACACCAACGCCTTCGTGGACCGGGTGCCCAAGCCCTAGGGGCGCAGCGGACCTCCAGGTGCTCCAGGAGGCCCCCCCGGCCCCCCTCCCGGCCTGGGCCAGGGCGCTTCACCCCGCGGAGGGGGGCCCCGGGGGTGCCCTCTACCCCCACGACCCCGTACCCACCGGAAAGCCGATTCCGGGCCTCGAGTGCGGATGCGGCCTACCCCGCGGGAAACGCGGGGTTATAATGAGGACCACCATGCCCCTGGGCATACCCATCCGGCTGCCCCCCAGGCCCCGCCGGGAGCTTGCCGCCTCCTTCCGCTGGCCGGAGGTAGAGGCCTTTAACATCGGGGCCGCGGTGGACGAAGCCGCCGCCCGCTTCCCCGAGCGGGTGGCCTTGGTGGAGCCTGAGGGCCGACAGGCCACCTTTGCCGAGGTCAAGGCCCTCTCCAACCGCCTGGCCAACCTCCTGACCGCCTTAGGGGTGCAAAGGGGTGACCGCGTGGGGATCCTGTTGGGGCAGTCCTTGGAGTGCGCCCTGGCCCACCTCGCCGTCTACAAGCTGGGGGCCATCGCCCTTCCCCTTTCCCTCCTTTTCGGCAAAGAGGCCCTGGAGTACCGGCTGGAGCACGCCGAAGCCCGCCTCCTTCTGGCGGACCGGATGGCGCTGGAGGAGAAGGGGCCCGAACTTCCCCCTGGCCTCACCGTGGTCTACGCCGACCGGATCTGGGACCTGATGGCCCAGGCCGCGCCGGAGCTCACCCCTTACCCCACCCAGGCCGGGGACCCGGCCATCCTCCTCTACACCTCGGGCACCACGGGCAAGCCCAAGGGGGCCCTGCTCCCCCACCGCACCCTCATCGGCCATCTGCCGGCCTTCTACCTTTACTCCAACTTCCCCGGGGAGGAGGCCGTCTACTGGTCGCCGGCGGACTGGGCCTGGGCGGGGGGGTTGCTGGATGTCCTGCTTCCCGCCTGGACCTACGGGTACACCGTGGTGGCCTACCGGGGGCGGCGGTTTGACCCCGAAGAGGCGCTGGCGCTGATGGAGAGGCACCAGGTCACCCACACCTTCCTCTTCCCCACCGCCCTGAAGCTCCTAAGGGGCCTGGGCAAGGTTACCCGCCGGCTCCACCTGCAAAGCGTCCACTCGGGGGGTGAACCCCTGGGGGAGGAGCTTCAGGAGTGGGCCAGGGAAAACCTGGGCCTTTCCATCAACGAGTTCTACGGCCAGACCGAGGCCAACCTCCTGGTGGGGAACAGCTACCAGGTGGACCCCATCCGTCCGGGGTCCATGGGCCTCCCCTACCCGGGCCACGAGGTGGTCCTCCTGGACGAGGAGGGCCAGGTCCTGGGGCCCGGCCAGGTGGGGGAGGTGGCCCTCAAAACCCCCGATCCCGTGGCCTTCCTGGGGTACTGGCGCAACGAGGAGGCCACAAGGGCCAAGTTCACGGGCCCTTACCTGCGAACCGGGGACCTGGCGGAGATGGACCCCGAAGGGTACCTGTGGTTCAAGGCCCGGAAGGACGACCTGATCAAGTCCGCGGGGTACCGCATCAGCCCCTTCGAGGTGGAGGAGGCCCTCCTGCGCCACCCCGCCGTGGCCATGGTGGGGGTGGTGGGCCTGCCCGATCCCGAGCGGGGGCAGCGGGTGGTGGCCTTTGTCAAGCTGAAGCCGGGCATCGAACCCCAGGAAAGCCTGGCCCGGGAACTCCAGGAAGAGGTCCGGCGCCGGGTGGGCCACCACGCCTACCCCAGGGAGGTGCGCTTCCTGGACGAACTCCCCCTCACCCCCACGGGCAAGATCCAGCGGTTCAAGCTCCGCGAGATGGCGTGACGGCTCCCCCTGCAGGAGAGCGGGGCTGCTGGGGTGATCGGTACGGGTGCGCCTGGGGTCCCGGCCTCGAGGCTGCATGGAGCAGAGGGGCGTCCAGCCACCCCGGGGGCATTGGCGCGAGGGGGGGCCAGGTATCCCTGGTTCCCCCCACCCTCCCTTAAGGTAGTCCCACCGGAGAGCCCCCGCCCCACGCGGTTACCGGGCGGAGTAGATGAAGGTGTCGTAGCTGTGGTACAGGGCCCGCTGGGTCTGGCGCAAGCCCTCCAGGTACCTGCCCCAGGCGGTGTAGATCCGCCGGAAGGTGGCGTCGCGGCCGGCGATCTCCTCCAGCAGCTCCTTGCTGGCCTTCTCAGCGGCCAGGAGGATCTCCCGAGAATAGGCCCTTAGGCGCACCCCGCCCTTTACCAGCCGGTCCAGGGCGGCCTGGTTTTCGTGGTCGTAGAGGGCGAGGTGGACCAGGTTGGTCTCCGCAGCCGCGGTCTTCAGCGCCTCCTGGTACTCCTGGGGAAGCTTTTTCCACTCGTTTAGGTTGATGTACAGGGAGAGAGAGGCGCTGGGCTCCCACCAGGAGGGGTAGTAGTAGAAGCGGGCCACCTTGTGAAGGCCAAGCCGCTCGTCGTCGTAGGGGCCCACCCACTCCGCCGCATCCACGGTGCCCCGTTCCAGGGCGGTGTAGATCTCCCCTCCGGGGATCACCTGGGAGGTGGCTCCCAGGCGGGTCATGACCTGCCCCCCAAGCCCCCCGATGCGCATCCGGAGCCCCCGGAGGTCGGCCAGGGTGCGGATCTCCTTCCGGAACCAGCCCCCCATCTGGGGACCGGTGTTGCCCGCGGGGAACCCGATCACGTTGAAGTCCGCGTGGTGGGCCTGCATGAGCTCCATGCCACCCCCCTTGTAGTACCAGGCGTTGTGCTGCTGGGGGTTGGGCCCGAAGGGCACGCCGCCGTCGAAGGCTAGGGAGGGGCTTTTGCCGATGTAGTAAGGCCCCCAGGTATGGCCGCACTCCACCGTGCCCTGCTGGACGGCATCCAGAACCTGCAGGGCGGGCACGATCTCCCCCGCCACATAGGTGCGGATCTGGAACTGGCCCTCGGTCAGGACCTCCACCCTTTTGGCCAGGATCTCCGCCGCCTGCTGGATGAGAAGCCCCTGGGGCCAACTGGTCACCATGCGCCAGCGCACCCTAGGACGGGCCTGGGCGTGGACGGATCCGAAAAGGGCGCTGGCCGCCACGCCGACAGAAGCCTTCTGAAGGAAAGCCCTCCGTTTCATTGGAACCCCCTTTGGGGGGGATTTTAAGGGGCAAGGGAGGGGGTGTCAATCCCGGACAAGGGCCAGGCCCCCAGAAGGGGATCAGAGGACCATCACCACACCCCGCCTCCGGGCCGCCTCCGCCAGGAGGGTGAGGCGGTGGGCGTAAAGGGCCTCCTCAAAGGCCTCGAGGCGGGAGGGGTCCTCCCGGGCCACCGCCTCCACGAAGTCCGCCATGAGGCCCATGTCCCCCCCGCCGTGGCCCGAGCGCAAGGAGCCCTCCCGGCCCTCCCCCACCCGGTAGACCCGCTCGCCCTCCAGGAAGCGGAAGACCCGCACCGACTCCCCATCCCCCCAAAGCTCCCCCTCCGTGCCGAAGAGGCGGGTTTCCCGGAAGCGCATGCGGCTCAGGGCCTCCGCGTGGAAGCTGGCGGTGCGCCCGTCCCGGTACTCCAGGAGGACCGCCTGGTGGTCGGCCACGTCGTTCTTCCCCAGATAGACGCACTCCCCGTAAGGCCCCGTCCAGAGGGCCTCCAGGAGGGCCTCCCGGGTGAGGGGGAAGGCCACCACGTCCAGGGGCCAGCCCCGCTCCCCCCGGTCGTAGGCCTCGAGGTAGATCCGCCGGGCGGAAAAGGGGCAGGCCCGCTCCACCTCCTCGGGGCAGGAAAGGCACCGCTCCCCCGCCCCCAAAGGCCGGTTCTCCGGCCGGAAGTGGTAAAGCCCGCCGAAGGAGGCCATCCGGGCCACCTCCCCCGGCATGAGGAAGAGGATCCAGTCCAGGTCGTGCACCGCCTTGGCCAGGAGGAAGGGGCTGGAGGCCTTCTCCTCCCGCCAGTTCCCGCGGACGTAGGAGTGGGCGAAGTGCCAGTGCCCCACGGGCTCCAGGTGCTGGAGGGAGACGGGATGCCCGATGACCCCCTCCTCCAGGAGGGCCCTCAGCCCCCGGGCGTAGGGGGTGTAGCGGAGGACGTGGGCCACGGCCACCATGCGGCCCGACCGCCGCCAGGCCCCCTCCACCCGGTCCAGGTCCTCCAGGGTGGTGGCCACGGGCTTCTCCAGGAGGACGTGGTACCCCTTTTCCAGGAGGGCCACCGTAGCCTCCGCGTGGAGGGCATCGGGGAGGGTGAGGAGGGCCGCCTCCCCCAGGCGGGGCTCCTCCAGGAGGGCCCTCCAGTCCTCGTAAAGCCGGTGCGGGGGCAGGCCGTGGGCCTCGGCGAAGTAGGCCCGGCGGCCCGGGTGGGGTTCGGCCACGGCCACCACCCGGGCCGCCGGGCCGGGTGCAGGAGGGCGTATTGGGCAAGGGTCCGGCCCCGGTTCCCCCCGCCCAGGACCACCAGCCTTACCGGCGCGTTGCCCTTCACCCCACCACCTTACGCCCTCCCAGGTAAACCTCCACAAGCCCCCCCTGCCAGAGGACGAGGTCCGCGGGGAGGCCGGGTTCCAGGCCGTGCGCCAGCCCCAGGTAGGCCGCGGGGCGGAGGCCCGTCAGGGCCACAGCCTCCTCCAGGGAAAAGCCGAACTCCAGGAGGCGCTCAAGGGCCCGGTCCATGGTGAGGGTGCTCCCCGCCAGGCCCTCCCCCAGCCACACCCCCTCTCCCCGCTTCTCCACCCGGTGGGCCCCCAAGGGGTAGACCCCGTCCGGCATCCCCGCCGCGGCCACCGCGTCCGTGACCGCGTAGAGGCCGGGGATCAGGCGGTGGGCCAGGCGGAGGAGGCTGGGGTGGACGTGGAGGCCGTCGGGGATGACCTCCGCCCACCGGCCCCGCTCCAGGGCCGCCCCCACCACCCCCGGGGCCCGGTGGTGCAGGGGGGGCATGGCGTTGAAGAGGTGGGTGAAGCCCGAAGCCCCCCGCTCCAGGGCCTTTAGGGTTTCCTCGTAGCCCGCCTCCGTGTGGCCGATCTGCACCCGCACGCCCCGCTCCCTGAGGAGGGGAATGGCCCAGTCCATCCCGGGAAGCTCCGGGGCCAGGGTAACGGCCCGCACCGCCTGGGAGGCGAGGAGGGCCTCGAGCTCCTCTAGGGTGGGGGGCCGGGCGAAGGGGGGCTGGGCCCCCAGGCGCCGGGGGGAGATGAAGGGCCCCTCCAGGTGCACCCCCAAAAGGCGCGCCTCGCCGGGCCCGGGGCGCGCCATCACCCGCCGGGCGGCCTCCAACACCCTTAGGAGGTCCTCCAAGGGGGCGGTCACCGTGGTGGCCAGGAGGGCCGTGGTCCCGTGGCGGAGGTGGAAGGCGAGGAGGGCCCGGATCCCCTCCTCCCCCTCCATAACCTCCCGCCCTCCGCCCCCGTGCACGTGCAAGTCCACAAAGCCCGGGAGGGCCCAAGGGGCCTCGAGGTCCACGGGGCCCCGGGGCTCCAGGCCCTCCACCCGCTCAGAGAAGCGGAGGCGGGCCAGGGCCGGCCCCTCCGGAAAGAAGGCGTTGGCCAGGAGTTTCATCCCCCTACCCCTCCCCCGCCCAGAGGGCCTCGAGGCGGCCCCGGGGGCGGAGGACCTCCCACCCCGACCCCGTCCAGGCCACCTCCAAGGGGGCCGGGGTGTCCAGGTAGGGGGTGGCCATGCTCCCCCCGTAGGCCCCCGCCCAGAGGAAGGCCAGGGCGTCCCCCTCCTCTGGGCGGGGCAGGCGCACCTCCCGGGCCAGGACATCCCCCGCCTCGCAGGCCGGGCCCGCCAGGTCGTAGACCCCCTCCCCTTCCCCCTCGTACAGGGGCAGGACGGGGTGCCGGGCCCCGTAGAGGGCGGGGCGGAGGAAGACGCTCATCCCCCCGTCCAGGAGGAGGTAGGGCCGGCCGGTGCGCTTCTCCCCCCAGACCCGGACCACCAGGACCCCCGCCCCCGCCACCAGGCGCCGCCCGGGCTCCAGCCAGAGCTGGGCCCCGTAGAGGGCCGAAAGGCGGGCCGCCTCCTGGGCCAGGGCCTTCAGGTCCAGGGCCGGGCCGAACCCGCCCCCCAGGTCCAGGACCTCTAAAGGCCCCACCGCCCCCCTTAGGCCCTCCAGAACCCGGTAGCCCCGGAGGAAGTCCTCCGGCCGGTCCAGGTGGGAGCCCAGGTGGAGGTGGAGGCCCAGGGGCCTAAGCCCCAAGGCCCGGGCCTCCTCCAGGGCGGAGGACGCCTCCTCGGGGAGGAAGCCGAACTGGCTCTCCTTTCGGGCGGTGGCCAGGTGGGCGTGGGTGGCCACCTCCAGGCCCGGGTTCACCCGCACCAGGACCCGGACCCCCGGGAGGAGGCGGGCCACCCGGCGGAGGTCCGGCCAGGAGTCCAGGACCACATAGGGGGGGCGTTCCGCCAGGGCCTTCAGGTCCTCCGGGGTCTTCACCGGCCCATTGAGGACCACCTCCTCCGGGCCGAACCCCGCCCGGTAGGCCCGGAGGACCTCCCCCAGGGAGACGGCCTCCACCCCAAGCCCCAGGGCCCGGAGGCGCCGGAGGAGGCCCAGGCGGGGGTTGGCCTTCAGGGCGTAGAAGAGCCGGGCCCCGGGGAAGGCTTCCCGGAAGAGGGCCACCTCCCGCTCCACCTGGGGGAGGTCGTAGGCGTAAAAGGGGGTGGGGAAGCGGCGGGCCGCCTCCTTGAGGGCCTCGAGGAAGCCCTCGGTAAACTGGGGCATGGCCAGGTTCATCGGCATCGCCACCCAGTCTACCCAGGGCTTCTACGGGGTGCGCACCCCCTACCTGGAGGCCTTGGTCCAGGTGGGCCTCACCCCCGTCCTCCTCCCCCCCCAGGACCTGGTGGGGGTGGAGCGCCTCCTCCCCCACCTGGACGGCCTCCTCCTCCCCGGGGGGGTGGACGTGGACCCCGCCCTCTACGGGGAGGAGCCCGGGCCCGGCCTGGGGGAGGTGCACCCGGAGCGGGACGCCCTGGAGCTCCGCCTGGCCCGGTACGCGGCCAAAGAGGGCATGCCCCTTCTCGGGATCTGCCGGGGCCTCCAGGTGCTGAACGTGGCCCTGGGGGGAAGCCTCCACCAGGACCTGCAAAGCCCCATCCAGCACTACCAAAAGGCCCCCTGGGGCACCCTCGGGCACAGCGTGCGCCAGGTGGGAAAGAGCCCCCTGGAGGGCCTCTTCCCCGAGACCTTCCGGGTGAACTCCTACCACCACCAGGGGGTGAAGGCCCTGGGCCAGGGGCTTAGGCCCGTGGCCGTGGCCCCGGACGGGCTGGTGGAGGCCGTGGTCCTGGAGGGCCACCCCCTCTTCCTGGGGGTGCAGTGGCACCCCGAGCTCCTTCCGAGCCACCGGGGCCTCTTCCGCCTCCTAGCGGGCCCGGGGGTCTAGGGCGTCCCGCAGGGCATCCCCGATGAGGTTGAAGGCCAGCACCGTGAGGAGGATGGCCACCGCGGGGGCCACGGGGGCCCAGGGGGCCTCGGCCATGTAGTTCCGGGTCTCGGCCACCATGGCCCCCCACTCCGGGGTGGGGGGCTGGGCCCCGAAGCCGATGAAGGAAAGCCCCGCGGCGGTGAGGATGGCCGCCCCCACCTCGTAGCTGGCCTGGACCAGGACCGGGGTCAGGCTGTTGGGGAGGAGGTGGCGGAGGAGGACCCGGCCCCAAGAGGCCCCCATGGCCCGGGCGGCCTCCACGAACTCCCGCTCCCTCAAGGAGAGGACGCTGGCCCGCACCAGCCGGGCGTAGAGGGGCCAGGACACCAGGGCCACCGCCAGGATGGTGTTGTCCAGGTTGGGGCCCAGGGCGGCGGCGATGGCCATGGCCAGGATGAGGGAGGGGAAGGCGAAGAAGATGTCCGTGATGCGCATGAGCACGCTGTCCCAGGTCCCCCCAAGCCCCCCCGCCAAAAGCCCCACGGCCACCCCCAAGAAGGCCGAGAGGAGGACCACCCCAAACCCCACCCTCAGGCTGATGGCCGCCCCGTGGACCACCCGGGCCAGGACGTCCCGCCCCAGCTGGTCCGTGCCTAGGGGGTGGCCCTCCCCGGGGGGTCTGAGCCTCTGGCCCAGGTCCTGGGCCAGGGGGTCCCCCACCAGCCCCGGGCCCAGGAGGGCCACCAGGACCAGGAGGAGGAGGAGGGCCAGGCCCAAAAGCCCCCCAGGGTTGCGCAGGAAACGGCGCCAGGGTCTAGGCATAGCGGATCCTCGGGTCCACCCACGCGTAGAGGAGGTCCACCAAGAGGTTCAGCAGGGAGTAGACCACGCCCACCAGGAGGGTCACCCCCATGACCGCGGGGAAGTCCAGGCTGGTGGCGGACTGGGTCACGTAGCGGCCCAACCCCGGCCAGGAGAAGATGGTTTCCGTGAGCACCGCCCCCGAGAGGAGCCCCCCAAGGAGGCTCCCCAGGAGGGTGAGGATGGGGAGGGCCGCGTTCTTCAGGGCGTGCCCCAGGACCACCCGGGCGGGCCCCGCCCCCTTGGCCCAGGCGGTGCGGACGTAGTCCTGGGCCAGCACGTCCAGCATGGCCGCCCGCACCATGCGGGCCAGGAGGGCCGCGTACACCGACCCCAGGACCAAAGCCGGCAGGACCAGGTGCCAGAGGGCATCCAGGAAGGCGGTGAGGTCCCGGGCCAGGAGGGCATCCAGGGACACCACCCCCGTGACCCGGGGGGGCGGGATCAGGAAGGGGTCCAGGCGCCCGGGGCCGGGAAAGAGGCCCAGGCGGCGGTGGAGGAGGTCCAGGAGGAGGATGGCCACGAAGAAGACCGGGGTGGAGCCCAGGACCAGAGCCCCCAGGCGCACGGCCAGGTCCGGGGCGCGGTTGGGGTAGAGGCTGGCCAGAACCCCCGCGGGCAGGCCCAGGAGGAGGGCCACGAGGAAGGCCGCCAGGGCGAGCTCCAAGGTGGCGGGGAAGAACTCCGCCAGGTCCTCCGCCACGGGGCGGCCGGTGCGCAGGGAACGCCCCAGGTCCCCCTGGAGGAGGCGGCCCAGGTAGCGGAGGTACTGCTCGGGCAGGGGCCGGTCCAGGCCGTAGCGGGCCCGGAACTCGGCGATCTGCTCCTCCCGGGCGTTCTCCCCCAGGGCGGCCACCGCGGGGTCTATGGGGATCACCTGGGCGAGGAAGAAGGTCACCACGGTGATCCCCAGGAGCACCAGGAGGATGGAGAGGAGGCGCCGGGTCAGGTAGGCGGCCATAGGGCTTTAAAGGAGGGGCCCATGGGGGCGGGACCCCACGGGCCCGGGGGTAAGGCCCCTTAGGGCTGTTTGCTCACGGTCCAAAGGGGGGCGGACATCATGGCGTTCTTGAGGAAGCCCTCCACCTTGGCGGAAAGCCCGATGGGCTGGGCGGGCTGGTAGAGGACCGCGTAAGGGCCCTCCCGCAGGACCTTCTCCGTGAGGAGCTTGTAGAGGGCGGCCCGCTTCTTGGGGTCGGCCTCGAGGGCCGCCTGGCGGGCCATGCTGGCCGCCACGGGGTCGTTGTAGCCGTTGCGCCAGGCCAGGGAGCGGGCCTCGTAGTCCGCCCAGGGGGTGGCGTTCCCGTCGGGGTCGGGGAAGTCCGGGCTCCAGCCCGCCAGGACCATCTGGTGGTTCTGCGCCCGGTAGATGCCGAGGAGCTCCGCGTTGGCGATGGTGCGGATCCGGGCCCGAAGCCCCGCCTTGGCCATGTCCGCCTGGAGCTTCACCGCCAGGTCCGGGCAGGGCACCCCGCCCCCGCAGATGCCGGTGCTGGCCAGGAGCTCAAACTCCAGGCCGTTGGGGTAGCCCGCCTCGGAGAGGAGCTTCTTGGCCCGGGCGGGGTCGTAGGTGTAGGGGGCGGCGGGGTTGTAGCCCAGAAGCCCCTTGGGGATGAAGGTCTGGATCTTGAGGGCGTTCCCCTGGAGGAGGCCGGAGACGATCTCGTCCTGGTTCACCGCGTAGCGCACCGCCTCCCGCACCTTCGGGTTGGCGAAGGGGCTACCCGGCTTCATGTTCATGCCCAGGTACTGGAGGCGGAGGGTTTCCGCCCGCAGGATGCGGAAGCGGGGGTTGTTGGAAAGGGCCCGGATGGCCTCCGGGGTGAGCCCCTCAGCGATGTCCACCTCCCCGGACTCCAACGCGGTGCGCAGGACCGCCGGCTCCTGGATGTAGCGCAGGATGACCCGCTGGACCTTGGGCTTCACCCGGGCGTGGGGGTTGGCCTCGAGGATCACCTGGGAGCCCCGGTCCCAGCGCACCAGCCGGAAGGGGCCGGAGCCCGCGGAGTTCTGGGCCAGCCAGTCCTTGCCGTAGTCCCCGCCCTTGGCGTTCTTCTGCACCTCCTCCGAGTCCACCACCCCGCCGATGGAGAAGGTGAGGATGCTGAGGAAAGACTGGGGGGAGGCGGTCTTGGGCAGCCGGACCTCCACGGTGTAGGGGTCCAGGGCCCGGGTGGCCCCGGGCTTCAGCTGGGCGATCTCGGTGAACAGGAAGGAACTCGGCCCCTTCAGGGCCAAGGCCCGCTCAAAGCTGTAGACCACGTCCTTGGCCGTGACCTCCCGCCCGGTGGAGAACCGGCTCCCCCGCCTGAGCTTGAAGGTGAGGACCCAGGCGTCGGGGGCGCGGTCCACCTTCCAGCTCTCCGCCAGGCCCGGCCGGAGGGTGGAGAGGTCCGTCCCCTCAAAGCGCACCAGGGTCTCGTAGAGGTTGTCCACGATCATCACCCCGGTGAACTCGTAGACCACCTGGGGGTCCAGGGTGATGAGGTCCGTCCAGTCCCCCCCGTAGACCAGAACCTGGGTCCGGTCCTGGGCCAGGGCCGAAAGGCCCAGGAGGGTTCCCAACACCAATAGCGCTCGCCTCATACGCCGCTCCTTTCCCGCCTCGAGGGCTTCCGTTCTCACTATAAACGCAGGGCCTTCCCCGTCAAGCCGGGAACCCCTGCCTGTAGCCCCGTTCCTGGGGGGATCGGAGCGCTTCGCCCCACACCGAGCGGTGCGGGCCATGGCTCCAGAGGCTTGGCCTTCTAAAGCACACTGGCCCCTGGTCCCCTAAACTGGGGTGAGGAGACCAGAGGGCGGCGAGCGCGACCTCTGGGTTTGGGCGTTGCGAACCCTCCTTTTGGCACTCCTTCTCCTAGGCACGGTCCTGGGCTGGAACCGCTACGCAGGGAACCGGCCCATCCCCCATCCCCCGGGGGTCCTGGTTCCCGACCCCCCGGTGCAACGCCCCCTTTCCCGCGAGGAAGTCCGGGTTTGGGAAAGGGACGGCTACCGCTTCATCCCCGTGGCCCGCTTTGAACTCCGGGCGCGGGTGCTGGCCAAGCGGGTCTACCGCGACCGGGGTGCGGCCGTCGCCCCCTTGGACCTGGCCCTGGGCTGGGGGCCCATGTCCGACACCGCCGTGCTCCGGCACCTCCGGATCCGCCAGGACTTCCGCTTCTACTTCTACAGCTGGTCGGGGAAACCCCCCATCCCTCCGGGGGAAATGGCGGTAAACAGCGCCAACATGCACATGGTGCCCGCCAACGACGCCCTGAAGAAAGCGCTCCTGCGCCTCCGGCCCGGCCATCTGGTGGCCATCCGGGGGTTCTTGGTGAACGTGACCGGCCCGGAGGGCTTCTACTGGCGCACCTCCACCACCCGCTCGGACACGGGCAGCGGGGCCTGCGAGATCGTGTGGGTGGAAGAACTAGGGCCTCTCTAAAAGGAGTGGAACCGCAAGCGAGACCAACTGAGCTCCCGATCCAGAGAAAACCTTCTCTTTCTCCCCAGGTTCTACCCGCAAAAAGGTAGATCCCAAGCCCCTGCCAGGAGGGTTGCCTAGGCTCACCCCAAGGAAAAGGCGGCCACCCTGTGGGGTAGGAATGGGATTCTCGAGCTCTCCTAAAAGGAGCCGTTCCTTAGGAAGAGACCGGAACCTGCGCCGGACGTGGTTCCCCCAAGAGGAACCCCTGGAGGTAGTCCACCCCCAAGGAGCGAAGGATCTGCACCTGGTCTGGGGTCTCCACCCCCTCGGCCACCACCCGGGCCCCTAGGTCGTGGGCCAGCTCCACGAGCTTTCGCAGGAGGCTAATCCCAGGGCTGGCAGGACCGAGCCCCAAAAGAAGCTCCCGATCCAGCTTCACGTAGTCCAAAGGGAGGTGGGCCAGCACCCCCAGGGGAGTATGGCCGGTGCCAAAGTCGTCCAGGGCGATAAAGGCTCCCCCTGCCCGAAGGTGGGCGAGGTGATCCCGGAGACGGGGCAGCTCCGTCCTGGCCAAAAGGCTCCTTTCGTTCACCTCCAAGACAAGCCTGCCCGCCAAAGGGGTGAGGGCGGGGGCCAGCTCCTGAAGGGCATGGGGGGCCTGGAGGGTGCTCGGGAAGAGGTTGACCCAAAACCGCCCCGGAGGGCGGGGCCCCCGGGCTAGGGCGTTCACCACGTAAAGGTCTACCCGATGGGCCAGGGGGCCGGGAGGCACCTGCCCCCGGGCAAAGGGAGAGAGCCAGACAGACCCCGGGCCAGGGGTGCGCAGGAAGACCTCCCAGTCCCCAACCTGACCCGAGTTCACGGCCAAGATAGGCTGGAAGAAAAGGGCTGCCCTTCCCTCCTCCAAAGCCTCCCACAGGGGGAGCCAGTCCGTCCCCTCCTGCATCAGGGCTGGGGTGAAGGCCAAGGGGACCGCCACCCCCCGTTTGCGAGCGGCGTAAAGGGCCAGGTCGGCCTTGTGGAGGAGCTCGAGGAGCTCTCGGCCGTCCTGAGGCGCCAGAGCCATCCCCAGCGTTGCCCCTACCCAAATCCTTTCCTTCCCGATCAACAGAGGCCCGTGCAAACGATGGAGAATCTTCTGGGCCCGCTCTTCCGCCTCCCCTGGAGAGGCCACCGGCAGTAAAAGCGCAAACTCATCCCCGCCCATGCGCCCCAAGAGGGCCTCCCCTAGATCCAGGCCCGCTAGGCGCTCCCCCAGCCCCTGGAGTACCCGATCGCCAAAGGCGTGACCGAAGCGGTCGTTGAGCCCCTTGAAGCCCACCAGGTCCAGCACCAACACCGCCACCGTTCGCCCTTCCTTAAGGGCCCGGGCTAGGAAGTCCTGCCCCCGGACCAGGAACCCCCTACGATTCAGGAGACCCGTGAGCTCATCCCGCTGGGCCGTCTCCGTCATCCGCAGGGCCAGAGCCTGCTCCAACGTGGTGTCCAGGCTAACGGCCACGAAGAACCGCACCGCCCCGTCCTCCCCCCGGATGGGGGAGACCACCTTGGTCTCGGCGTAGAGGGTACCGTCCTTGCGGCGGTTGTAAAAGGTGCCCCGGTAGGGCCGACCGGAAAGGATGGTCTCCCAGAAGACCCGGTAGAAGTCTGGTCCCTGGACCCCAGAGCGGAGGAACCGGGGGTTGTGGCCCAGGACCTCCTCCCTGCGGTACCCCGTCTGGGCCTCAAAGGCGGGGTTGACGAAAAGGATCCGCCCTTCCCGGTCGGTGAGGAGCACGGGCAGGTTCAGGGCCTCCAAAACCGCCCACCCATCGGGAAGGGGCAGATCCTTCCCCATTCCCCTACCCCCGGGCCCGCTCCAGCAAGCTCCGGGCCTCTTCCTGGGTCAGCCGCTCCAGGAGGGCGGGCTCCATGCCCGCCACGTTGAAGAGGGCCTGGATGCGGGACTGGTCGTACCCGTAGGTGATGATGGCGGCCACCGTCCCGGCCAGCCGTTGGAAGGCCTCTACCACCTCGAGGACATCCAGATCCCCCGAAGCCGTCACCTTGGTGGCCTTCTCCTTTACGAACTCCACCACGAAGTTGGCCATGGCCAGCATCATGGGGTTCTCTACCTTCCGCACCACGTGCACCAGGCCCACGTAGGCCATCCAGGCGAAGTAGCCCTCCCCCACGTCCTCCCCCACCGTCTTCCGCCACCAGTTCCTTAAGGTTTCCTCCCGCTCGGGGCGTTCCCCCTCCCGGAAGACGGCGCGGGTGGGAGGGTGGGCAAAGAGGGTGTCGTAGAACTTCTGGACCAGCTCCTCCGTCCAGGAAAGGAGGAGCGCCCGGTGCCGGGCGATGGCCTGGGCGTCCTCCGGGCGGAACCGGGTCTCAGGGGGCATCTGCCCAATGGCCGCACGGGCCACTTCCAGGAAAAAGGTCTTCTCCATCCGTCCTCACCCCTTTCAGAGCACGTTGGCGATGCTCCGGGCCGCCCCCCGGGCCTCCAGGTGGATGAGGCCCAGGTTGGCCCCGGCAGGGGCCGAAACCGCCAGCACCGCCTGGGCCCCCGCGCTGTAGACCACCAGGTAGCCCTCCGCACCCCGCACCACCACCTCCTCCAGGCCTCCCAGGGCCGTGCTCTGGGCGATGCGCTTCCCCAGGCCCAAAGCGGTGGCCGCCATGGCCGCGATGCGGGCTGCCTCCCCTTCGGGGAAGTCCGTGGCCACCGGCAGGCCGTCCGTGGTGGCCACCAAGGCCCCCCGGATCTCCGGAACCGCGGCCTTAAGGTTCCTCAGGACCTCCTCAATCTGGGCCGATTTGGTCATACCCCCTCACTCTCCTTTCCAGGCCCCCCACCACCCGCCGGAACAGGGCGGCGAGGGCCGACCTGGCGCTCCTGGGATCCGTGGCCACCACCCCCACCGCCTCCTCGGGGGCCAGGCCGAAGTAAAAGGCCACCTCCTCCGGGGCCCAGACCCGGGGCAGGTCCTGCCGGGTCACCCCCAGGAGGTAGGGCACCGGGAAGCGGCTGGTGAGGAAGTCCATGATGGCCCGGGCCTTGGGGAAGTCCCCAGGCCGGTCCCCCGCCACCAGGAGGAGAAACCCCGCCGCCCCCTGCATGAGGATCTCCCACATGAAGTCAAACCGGTCCTGCCCAGGGGTGCCGTAGAGGTGCAGGGTCACCCCGTCCAGGGTCAGGAGGCCGAAGTCCAGACCCACGGTGGTGGTGGGCTTGCCCAGGTCCTCCGTGGCGAGGGCCTCCGTCTCCACCACGGGGATCTCCGAAAGGGTTCCGATGAAGGTGGTCTTCCCCGCCCCCACCGGCCCGGCCACCACCAGCTTCAGGGTGCCCATCAGCCCCCCCTCCAGAAGAGGGCCCGGAGGACCCTCTGGAGAAGGCCTTCGTGGGGCCTAGGCGCGGCTTCCCCAGCCTCCCGCCAGGCCCGGACCGGCTCCACCGCCCCGAGGAGACGGAGCTTGTGCAGGTAGTAGAGGGTCTGTCCCTCGGGGAGCTTGAGGGCCCGGGCCAGCTCCTCCCCCGAGACCCCCCGCTGGAGGTGGAAGAGGGCCCGCTCCAGGAAGGAGGCCAGGGGCTCCTCCAGGAGGGGAGGCGTACCCCTTAGGACGAAGCGGGTGCGGGGATCGGGGAGCTCGTCCCTGTAGGAGGCCCACTCGTCCTCAATGGTGGCCGCCAGGAGGAGAAGGCGCTCCACAGGCCAGTTCAGGGGCGGGCCTACCCGGCGGGCCTCCGGGGTGAACTCAAAGGACCCCACCTGGGGGCGAAGGAGTTCCTGAATCCGGGCCCGGGCCTCCAGGGGGTCCAGGGGCCTGCCGCCCTCCCGCACCTCCTGCAGGGTGCCCCGGTCCAGAACCAGGGTCAGGTTGGCCCTCCCGGGGCGGATAATGTCCAGAGCCCCGCTCCGCCCCGAGAGCAGGGTCAGGAGATCCGCCAAAGGGATGTCCGTCAGGCTACCGAAGATGGCCATTAAGACCCACCTCCTCCAAGGCCTCCCGGAGAAGGGGAAGGGTCTTGGGACAGCGATCGCACCCTTGCTTCCCGGGAGGCACCGGGTCTTCCAGGGCGCAGTAAGGGGCGTTCTTCATCCTGACCCCCAAGGCTCCCAGCACCCGGCCTTCTGGGGAAAAGAGGGGTACCGCAAGCCCGCAGGTGCTGGGGTCCAGCTCCCCCCGGCTCCGGGCGAACCCCTCCCGTCGGATCTGCTTCAGGCGGGCCTCCAGGGCCTCAGGGGTGGACAGGGTGCGGGTGGTGAAGGCCTTAAGGGGGTAGCGGGCCAGGTGCACCCTCAGGGCCTCCGGCTCCAGGTAGGCCAGGATGGCCTGGCCCAAGGAAGAGGCGTGAGCCACCTCCTGGAAGGGGTTGCGGGCCAGGGGATCGGCGAAGACCCGTTGCCCTTGTCGGCCAAAGGACCACTTCAGCTCTATGCCCCGAGGGGTGAGGAGGACCACGTTGGTGCGCAGACGGGTGCGGGCGTAAAGCCTCTTGGCGGCCCCGTAAAGAGACCGCAGAAACTCCGGCCTCGGCTCCTCCTGCTGCGCTGTGAAGAAGGGGTGAGGATAGGCCAGGGTCCACCCCTTACGGCGGGCCAGCCGGACCACCAGCCCCGCCTCCTCCAGCACGCGGAGCAGATCGTAGACGCTCCGCAGGGATCGCCCCCCGAAAAGGGCACGGAGTTCCCCGGCCGTGGCCTGGCCCCGCTCATGGAGAGCCCGGAGGATCAGGAGGCCATCCCGGAGGGAGGTATATTTGTCCCTTTTGCCCCTCACGGCACCTTTATGCCACACCCAGAGGTGGGAGTCAAAAAGGCCATTCATTGATCCATGTGTGCACAAATGGGATATCCCTGCATCCCCATTTTGTGCATAAAGATTCTAAATCGGTTTTCCTTAAAACCTCCTCGTGGGTGCTCCCCTCCGTATCCACCTGACGCCTGAGGAAGACGCGGCATTGCTTCCCAAAAACTTGCACCTCCCGCATACCCTGCATAAACCCACGCCGTGGCCCCCTCCCCCCGGAGGCCACAGGCCCAGGGCGTGGAGCTCCAGCAGGAGGACCTGGACTACCAGCTTAGGGGGCAGGATGCGGGCCGCCCGCCTCCCCGCCTCCCACCAGGTGAGGCCTCCCTCCACCCGCACAGAGCAGGCCAGGAGGTGGGCCAAAAAGGAGAGCACCAGAAACCGGTGCACCCCAAGTTGCTTCCCCCGTAGGGGGAACAGATTTGCGCAAGCAAGAGGGCGAGGATGCGGGAGAGTAGGTCTTGGGCTGCTGGCTTCATGGCACCCGTCATCTGACGGGAAACCGGCAGCCCCTTTGAACATAGCCCTTCGGGCTGACCAAGTAGTCCCCCCGCATAAACCTGAGGCCGGGAGCATAGGTGCACGTTTTGAGTTACCCAGGGGTTGGCCTTCCTGCCTGGCCTCGAGGCCGGGGAGTCCGGCGTCCTCCCTGAGGCCTCGTTTTACTCGGGAGCCTCCAATGACTGGCCCTTGCGCTTCCTCACCCCCAGCGGGCCGGCCTAGGTAGCGAAACCCTCCTTTAAGACCGTGCCCGGGCATAGGCCTTTAAAAGGGGGTGCCGCACGCTCGCCCCCAAGCCCCGCCAAAACTCGGCAAGGGACCTACCCATAAGCTCCCGCTTCCTGGCCCGGGCCACGAAAAGAAGATCCTCCGCCTCCTCGCCCCCGGGGAACCTATCCCCGAGGATTTTGGCAAGCTTGCGGGGGTTGCGCCCGCCCAAGAGGGCTAGGGCGTTGATGGCGCGCAGGAGCTCGTAGGGATCCTCCCGCCACATGGCCCCAAGCCCCTCCCGTATGGCACCCAGGGCCTCTTCCGGACGGGCCCTTTCCCAAAGGGCCTGGGCCACTTCCGGGGGTAAGGGGGTGGGAGAAAGGGCGGAGAGGCGGGCCAGATCATCCCGGAGGAGGTGAAGCAGGGGGTCCCTCCCCCCATTGAGGGCCTCCGAAAGCAGGCGGTCGTAAAGGGAGGGAAGGGGGAAGGTGGCTTCTTTAGGGGAAACCGGGGTAGGCCCTGTAAAGGGCGCCGGGAGGGTTTCTCCCCTCTCGTCCTCTCCCCTATCCTCCCCCGAAGGTACGCCTTGGGACAGGCGGTCTAGGATCCGCTTGGCCTCCTCTTCCGCCAAGGCCTCGGGCAGGGAAATGTGAAGGCCAAGGCGGGCCCTGGTCATGGCCACATAGAAGATGTTCTCTTCCTCCAAAAACTCCGGGGACGGCTCGCTAGGGGGCGGAGCAGTGTTGGGGAAAAACCATCGGTAGGCTGCAACCCAGTAAAAATCCTCCCAGAGGAGCACCCGGTCCCACTCCCGCCCCTTGGCCTTGTGGGCGGTGGAAAGGACCAGCTTAGCTCCCTCCTCCGGACCGTGCAGCTGGGCGATCTTGTGGGCGAGGGCCTCGAGGTCGTACTCCTTGGCCAGGCGGAGCAAACGGTTCAAAACGATGGAATACTCCGCCAGGGACTCCACCTCTTCCCACTTGGAAATACCCAAAAGCTCCGGGTGAGGCCTGGGGCGTTCACCCCCTTCCTTGATGGCCTGCAAGTCGGTGAGGAGCCAGACCAGCTCCTCCACACCCCCCACCACGTGGGCCTCCTCCTTTTGCAGGGAAAAGAGCTGGGCCCCCTCTAAGAGGGCGGTGACCAGACCCAGGTTGGATCGGGTGAGGATGGTGAAGGGGGGCGTGGGGAAAAGGTTGACGTGGACCTCCGTAGCCCACCCCGCCCGCCCCACCAGGGGCACCAGGCCCTGGGTTTGCCGGGCGGTGACGGCCTGAACGAAGGAGGCCAGGGGCTCCCCAAAGCGGAAGCTCCAGGTGAGGGGGCTTTCCGGCAGGTCTATCTCCCCCATGGCGTTCACCGCGCCCCGCCAGCCGTAGATCTGCTGGCGGGGATCCCCCACGAACACCTGTTGAGCCTTTCCCCGCCAGCCCGAAAGCACCGTCAGGAAGTTGGGGTCCAGATCCTGGGCCTCGTCCACCAGGATGACCCCGGCCGGAGGGTCCCCCCCTGCCCCCTCCTCCCGCCAGATGCGCACGTAGCCGTCGTGGGAGAGGGGGAAGGGGTCCTTGGGGTCTCGCATGGCCTTCCAAAGGAGGGCCACCCCCTTCACCGCCCGCTCCACCTCGGCGAAGCCCGAAGGACCCCGAGCCTCCACGGTTTTGCGCCAATCCCGAGGCAGGTGCCGGGGTAGGGGCTCCGGGTCCCCCGACCGGATGAACCGCTCCAGCCCCGAGCGGACCACGTAGGCCAGGAGGGGATCCACCTGGAGGCGTTCCCGAACGTGCACGGGGCGAACCTGTCCGTTCCCCAGCCGGAACTTGGCCTCGTAGGGGGTGCCGGGCACGGTGCGCCGGTAGGCCAGGGCGTGGAGGGTGAACACCCGGGTATTGGGGGGAAACTTGCGCCGGGCCTCTTCCTTCATGGCCCGGTTGAAAGCCAAATAGGCGATGTGTCTTCTGGGAAAACTCTCCGCCATGAGGCGTAGGGTGGTGGTCTTCCCGCTTCCCGCCACCGCCACCAGCTTGAAGTCTTGGCGGGAACGGTAAAGGTGCAGGGCCTTTTCCTGTTCTGGGGTGGGAACAAGCTCGGCTTTTGATAGAGAAGAGGCCATTTGGCGCTCATTCTATAGGCAGAAAAGGCGCTCCACCCACGCCAACCCAGGAAAGGGGGCTGGGTGGAGCGCCCCCGCCTAGGCGCCCTCCTCCTCAAAGTTCGCCTGGTTAAAGCGGAGGGCCCGGCTGTTTTCCGCCAGAACCCGCACCGTATGCTCCGAAAACCCCTGGGGGGCGTGGGCCTTGATCTCCAAGGTGACCTCCACCCTAGCCCCTTGGGTCAGGAGATGGGCGATGATCTCCTCCGCGATCTTGGCCGCATCCGGGCCCACCCGCATGGGGTTTAAGGAGGCCACCCCGTAGAACCGCACCTTCTTGGGGGACGGAGGGGGAGAGGTCACCCCACCCGAGACGCCCGGAGAGCCTCCCCCCTCGGGCGGGGTTGGAGGGGGGGGCGGGGGTGGGATAACGACCTTTTCCCGTTCCAGCTGGTCCCGGGCCACCTCGGGGCGCACCAGGAGGCCGGGGTCATCCGGGGTGAGGAAAAGGGCCTGCCCTCCCCGAAGGCCCCGGTACTGGCCCGTGGCCTCATCGTACCCGTCGGCGTAGGCGAAGGTTTCCGCCTGCCAGGTGAGCAGGGAAAGCCCCTTCTGGATGGCCTGGGCCAGGACGTGGGGCCCCTCCAGGCGGGGGAGATAGGGGTAGGTGGCGAAGTCCTCCACCAGCTGGCGGATGGCCACGTGGTTTCCCCGCCAAAGGGGGACGTCGTCCAGGTATTTGCGCAGGATGGTGCGAGCCAGGGCGGTAGCCAGTCGGTCCTCGTTTTTGAGCTTCTTGCCCGCGCGGACCGCTAGGGCGTCGTTGCCGGTGAGCCTTAAGGCCTGCCAGGTGATGGGGTCGGAAGGGGTCTTCTGCTCGGGCACCAGGAGCCAGGCGTAGGCCTCGGGAATGCGGGCGTTCACCGTGCCTTCGGCCGCCTTCAGCTGGGTCTCCGCCTGGCGCACCTGGAAGGGGGTGAGGTTCAGAACCTCCTTCTCCTCCAGGATGGAGCGCCAGGCCAGGTAGAAGCGGATGGCCTCCTCCAAATCCTGCCAGCGGGGCCCATCGGCGGCCAGGAAGACCAAGGTGTTGCGGTAGAGCCTGGGGGCGTTCCCCCGCTTCTCCAGGAGCTCCCGGGCGGCCAAAAGGGCCTTGCTCTCCCCTTCCCGGGTGTGGAGGTACTCCGGGGAGAGGACCACCAGGCGGGCCTCGAGGTCGTCGGGCACGTCGGCCCCCGTGCGGGGGAAGAGGTGCACCTTGGCGAAGGGCCCCCGTTCCCTAAAGGCCTCCCTTAGGCGCCGTTCCAGCTCCTCAAAGACCTTGTCGGGCTCCCGCCTTAGAGCCCCGGCCCGGTCCTCCGCCAGCTTGGTCACCGTGGGCTGGGTGTCGTACCAGAAGTGGGTGCCGTCTTGGTAAAGGTAGGTGGCCTGGGCCGCCAGGCGCCTTAGGGCATCCCCGAAAACCGCGGGGGACTCCCCAGGCATGGCGCACCCCAGCTTGATGCGGCGGTCCTCGAGGCCCCGGTGGGCCGCCCCCACCTTGGGGGCCGAACCCAGGAAGATGGTGCGGGCCACGCGCCGGGCGGCCTGGAACTTGCCCAGGTTGGGCACCTCCGCGTCTATCCGCAGGGGCAGGGCGTTTTCCCCGTCCACGTCCCGGGAGATGATGGGGGCCCAGTTGTCGGGCAGGTGGCGGGTGAGCTCCGACTGGACCCTGGGGTCGTCCAGGGGGATGGTGGAGGGCAGGATGAGGGGGTTCTTGTCCCCCTTCTCCCACAGGACGTGGACCACCGCGGCCATGAGGCGCAGGACCCCCCGGGTGCGCTGGAACTTCACCAGGGAGGACCAGTCCTGGTACAGGCGGTCAAAGATCTCGGGGTGGATGGGAAAGGCCCTTTTGATGCGCTCCTCGTAGTCGCTGGTGGCGCACTCCGGCGGAAACTCGGCCGCGTGGGCCCGGTAGAGGTCGGCAAAGGCCCGGGCAGTGGTGTCCCGGTGCTTGTAGGCCTCGGGGTCGGCAATGGGCTGGAAGAGGCGGCGGCGGACGATCTCAAAGCTCTCCTCGGGGCTTGCCGGCCGCCAGGAAGACTCCAACCGCCCCACCACGTTCCGGAGGCGCTCCAGGGCCTCCCGGCCCCTAAGGCCCCCCACCTCCACGTCCTCGCTCCGGGCATCGGAAGCGGGCAGGGAGACCACCAGGAGGCAGTTCGGGGCCAGCTTAGCCGACTCCGTGAGGGCCTGGGCGAAGGAGAACTGGGTTTCAAAGCTCCCCCCGGGGAGATCCCCCGTGTCGTGGAGCTGGCGGGCGTAGGCCACCCACTCGTCTATGAGGATGAGGCAGGGGCCGTAGCGCACGAAAAGCTCCCGCAGGCGGTCGCCGGGGCTGGTGGCGTTCTTGTCGTCCTCGGCGATGACCGCGTAGGCCTCCTTCCCCCCAAGCTGGTAAGCAAGCTCCCCCCAAAGGGTGCGGACCACGGTGCCGTCGGGCTTGGTGACGGGGTTCCCGGGGGAGATCTTGTTCCCCACCAGCACCACCCGGCGCACCTGGGGAAGCTCCGTTACCTCGGCCTCGGCCAGGAGGGCCTCCACGCCGGGAAGCTCGCTGGGCTTCCTGCCGGAGAACAGGTGGTAGAGGGCCAGCATGGAGTGGGTCTTCCCTCCCCCGAAGTTGGTCTGGAGCTGGACCACCGGGTCCCCCCCCTGGCCGGAAAGGCGCCTTAAGGCGTTCACCAGAAGCCCCTTCAGGCCCTCGGTGAGGTAGGTGCGGCGGAAGAACTCCACGGGGTCCCGGTACTCGTCGCTCCCCTCCCCCAGGTGCACCTGCCAGAGGTCGGCGGCGAACTCCGCCTGCTGGTAGCGGCCGCTGGCCACATCGGGGTGGGGGGTGATGATCTCCCGCCAGGGCCTTAGCGTCCCGCTGGCGGCCTCAACCAGGGAGCCCCCCGCCTTGCGCTTTTCCTGGCGCACCTGCTCGTCAAAGACCTGGCGCATGAGCTCCAGCTTCAGGCGGCGCACCTCGTCTTCCTGGGGAGCGGAAACGGCGGAAAGGAGGCGCTCCATGGAGTCCAGGGCCCGGTAGGCGTCGTCGCTGGAGAAGGGCTCCTGGTGGGCCCACTTGTTCCGCCAGTCCCGGATTTCGCTCACCAGGCTCCGCTCGGTCTGGCCCAGGGTGTCGCGGAAGACCTCGTTCCAGGTCTCCCACATGAGCTTAAGAAGGGCGGCGCTGTCCCACTCCAGGATGGGCTTGTCCTTGAGGAGCCCGTCTTCCAGAAAGGTGCGGAGCTTTTCCGGGTTAAGCGCTCCCTTTTCCAGAGCGCTCTTAACCTCCCGCCCCACAAAGGGGGCCAGGCCTTCCCGCAGAAGGTCCAGCCCCTTGCCCACGCGCTCGCGGTTGGTCATGGCCACAGTTTATCCCCCCTTTCTAAAAAAGCTCGGTTTGCGCTGGGGCCTTCCCCTCCTGGCTCAGGCGGGCGATCTCGGGCCAGCTCTGCACCAGGGCGTTGTAGGAAAGGGCCTCCTTGCTCCAGCCCTTGCGCTCGCAAAGGGCGTACAGGCGGTAGGCCAGTTCGCGGGCGGTGTCCCCTCGGCTTCCCAGCTTGGCCAGGAGGTCCGCGGCGGCCATCTCGCCCCCGGTTTCCAGGCGGCGGACCAGCTGGTGCACCGCCTCCCAGTAGGTGAAGCGGCCATCCCGCACCGGGTCCCAGTCCCCGGGGAGCTCTTCGGGCTTTAGGAGGCGCACCTTACCCCGCCGGGACTCCAGGATGCCCGCCTCCACCAGCCCCTCCACGCTGGTGTTTTTGGCCTTGGAGAGGGTTTCGGCCACGCCGAACTCCCC
>FWWL01002347.1_pt1 | contig 39766 bp, 34 predicted proteins | sample 2228331 | NCBI WGS metagenome assembly FWWL01 (sample SAMEA103939775, study PRJEB20133) | metagenome
AGCGCGTGCGGGAGAACCTCGGGTGCCGCGGGCACCGGCACATCGACGGCCGGGGAAGGCGGCGGCGGAGCGGCCGGCGCGGGCGCCAGCGTGACCGTGATCGCCCCCCCGCCGCCGCCGGGCACCCCGGGCACGCCGAACTGCACGGAAAGCAGCAGACCATGCAGCAGTACCGAGGCGACCAGGCCAAGGGTCAGCCGCCGCTCCTCCGGCATGGGCCGGCCGGGGCGACGCGAAGCAGTGACGGAATGCATGCGTGTCGGCGAGCAAAGATATTGTCAGGCTGACAGCATAGCGTTTACTCGGCGGTAAGGCGAGGCGCGCACGATTGGCGGCGCAAGGCCCTCTCGTGGCCGGGTCAGGGAGCGGACTGGGAAAAGCGGTAGGTCTCCCCATGGTCCAGATAGATGACGTCCCGCTCCAGTCCGGCAGCTTGCACCGCGCGTGCGAAGTCGGCGAGCGGCGACTTGAACACGTCGTAGTCGTTGTAGTGGATCGGAATCGCCTTCTTGGGGCGGACGACCTGCATCATCCTTACCCCGTCCTCGCCATCCATGGTCACCTTCAGCACCCCCAGGATGCGGGTGCCCCCCAGGTGCAGCAGCGCAAGGTCGATCCCGGGGAACCGGAAAGGAATGGCGTGGATGTCTTCGTACACGAGCGTATCGCCACTGATGTACATGCGGTAGTCCCTGCCCTCGCCCTGCCCGCCGAAATCCAGCACCGAGCCCATGACTCTCGGCAGCAGCCACGCCACCCCGGCCGGACCGTGCCGTCCCGGCACCGCCGTCAGGCGCAGGCGCGCCTCGCCCCTGAGGACCTCGAGACGGTCCCAGGTGCTCAAGCCGATCGTCCGCCTGAAGCCCAATCGCTTGAGCGCCTCCGCCGCTTCCTTCGTGCTGACGATCGGGATGTCCCGGTCCAGCCTCTCCTGCACCAGTTTGTCGAAATGGTCGCCGTGCATGTGGGACAGCACAACCAGGTCGATCGGCGGCAACTGCTCCAGCGTCAGCGCAGGGTTGGTCAGGCGCTCGGCGGTCAGGCCGTAGCCGAGGTGGACGTGGCCGCCCTTGTGCAGGAAATTCGGGTCGGTCAGGATGCTGAAGCCCTGGAAACGGATCAGCACGGTCGCATTGCCGATGAACTGCACGCTCCCCTCGCTCCCGGCCGGATCCCCGTCCCCGGCGATCGGCAGGCGCAGCGTGTGGACCTCGCCGGGAACGGGCGAGACCGCCGGCTCCTGGGCACGAACCGGCGCGGCCAGGACCAGGGCCAGAAGCAAGGTGGCGATGCCGGGCATTCTCTGCTGGTGCATGGGAGGCTCTCCGACCGGTTGGTGGAGAACGCTAGCATGACGGATGCTTTTCCAGCGCGCGGATGCGGGATGGAACGATTGCGAGAGCCTGGGATTGGCCTGCCCAGCTGGGTTCGAACCAGCGACCCTCAGCTTAGAAGGCTGATGCTCTATCCAACTGAGCTATGGGCAGTTTGGCGCGGTGCGGATGGCCGCACGCAAATGAAAAACGGGCCGTCGAGGACAGCCCGCAGGAGGATCTTGGTCGGAGTACAAGGATTCGAACCTTGGACCCCCTGGTCCCAAACCAGGTGCGCTACCGGGCTGCGCCACACTCCGAGTGCTTCGATGATACTCTCCCGGAGGTGGCGCGTCAATGCGCGCCCGCTTTCGCTCAGGCGGCCAGCTTGTCCGCGATGCGGCGGGCCATGCTGTCGGCCAGCTCGGCGTCCCTGGCCTCGACCATCACGCGGATCAGCGGCTCGGTGCCCGAAGCGCGGATCAGCACGCGGCCCGCGTCGCCCAGTTCGCGCTCCACGGCCTCCTTCTCGGCCACCAGGCCCTGGTCCTTGGTCCAGTCGAAGCCGGCGGGGACCTTCTTGTTGATCAGGGTCTGGGGATAGAGCTTGAGCTCGCCGCAGCAGTCGGCCAGCGACTTGTTGCCGCGCTTGAGCGCCGACAGGACCTGCAGCGCGGAGACGATGCCGTCGCCGGTCGTGTGCTTGTCCAGCGCCAGCAGGTGGCCGGAACCCTCGCCGCCGAACAGCCAGCCGCGCTCCTTCATCACCTCCAGCACGTAGCGGTCGCCCACCTTGGCACGGGCGAAGCCGATGCCCAGTTCCTTGAACGCCACCTCCAGCGCCATATTCGTCATCAGGGTGCCGACGGCGCCAGCCACCGGGCCGGTGGCCATGCGGTCGCGCACCATCACGTACAGCAACTCGTCGCCGTTGTAGATGCGGCCGTTCGCGTCGACCATGATCAGGCGGTCCGCGTCACCGTCCAGGGCGATGCCCAGGTCGGCCTTGTGCTCGACCACGGCCTGCGACAAGGCCTTGGGCGCGGTGGCGCCGAAGCCGGCGTTGATGTTCAGGCCGTCCGGCTTGGCGCCGATCGAGATCACTTCCGCGCCCAGTTCATGGAACACGTGCGGGGCGATGTCGTAGGCCGCGCCGTTGGCCGAATCGACCACGATCTTCAGGCCGCGCAGGTCCAGCTCGTTCGGGAAGGTGCTCTTGCAAAACTCGATGTAGCGGCCCCCGGCGTCGCGCAGGCGGGTCGCGCGGCCCAGCTTGTCCGAGCCCACGCAGCCCATCGGCTCGTCGAGCGCCGCCTCGATTTCCTGCTCGACCGAATCGGGCAGCTTGGTGCCGTGCTCGGAGAAGAACTTGATGCCATTGTCCTGGAAGGGATTGTGCGAGGCCGAGATCACGACGCCTGCCTGCAGGCGCAGCGCGCGGGTGAGATAGGCGACGGCCGGGGTCGGCATCGGGCCGGCCAGCATCACGTCCACGCCGGCGGCCGAGAAGCCCGCTTCCAGCGCCGCTTCAAGCAGGTAGCCGGAAATGCGGGTGTCCTTGCCGATCAGCACGACCGGACGGCCGGTGCTGGCGACACTGCCCTTGGCCAGCACCGTGCCGGCGGCGTAGCCGAGACGCATCACGAAGTCAGGGGTGATCGGCGCGACGCCGACCGTGCCGCGTACGCCATCCGTACCAAAATATTTGCGTGCCATGCGATTTCTCTGTTGTGATTGATTAACTAAGTGCCGCATGATGCCATACTTTCACGGCATCGACTGTTTCCTGGACGTCATGTGTGCGCACGATCCGGGCACCTTGCGCGACCCCTGCGAGCGCCCCGGCAAGGCTTCCCGCCATGCGTTCCTCGACCGGGCGGCCGGTGACGGCGCCGATCATCGACTTGCGCGACAGGCCGATGAGCACCGGCAAGTCGAGGGCGCGCCGGATCTGCGCCGTGTGGCGCAGCAGCGTGTAATTATGCTCGACTGTCTTGCCAAAGCCGAGGCCTGGATCAACACAGATGCGTTCGCGCGACACTCCGGCCGCCAGCAGCGCCGCCACCCGCTCGCGCAGGAAGGTGGTGACTTCCGCCACCACGTCGTCGTAGACGGGCGCGTCCTGCATGTCCCGCGGCGTGCCGCGCATGTGCATCACGCACAGGCCGCAGTCGCTGTCGGCCACCGCCTCGATGGCCCCGGGCGCCCGGAAGCCGTTGACGTCGTTGATCATGTCGGCGCCGGCGATGATCGCCTCGCGCATCACGGCCGGCTTGCAGGTGTCGACCGACAGCGCCCGGCCCAAGCCCTGCAGCGCGTACACGGCCGGCATCACGCGCCGTAACTCCTCCTCCACCGGCACCGGCGGCGAACCGGGGCGGGTCGACTCGCCCCCGATGTCGACGATGTCCACGCCCTGGGCCAGCATTTCCTCGGCCCGCGAGATGGCGAATTCGAGCCCCTGGTAGCGTCCCCCGTCGGAGAACGAATCGGGCGTGACGTTGAGGATGCCCATGACGAGGACCTGGCGCTCCAGGTCGAAGCGGAAGCGCCCGCATTGCAGGTGTTGTGGCATGGCGTATTCGATTGGATCGTTAACGAAAAAAAGGCATCCGCGGAAACGGATGCCCTTTCGGGGTGGCGGCTAGCCGATCAAGCCGGCGCCGTCGCGTTTTGCGGCACGCCACCCGGACCGTTGTCGCCCGGCGGCGGACGCTTGGTCAGCAGGCCGGTCTTCGGCGGGCGCGGCTCGCGGCCGGCCATGATGTCGTTGATCTGCTCGGAATCGATGGTCTCCCAGTCGAGCAGGGCCTTGGTCATCATCTCGACCTTGTCGCGGTTCTCTTCCAGCAGGCGGCGTGCCAGCGCGTACTGCTGGTCGAGGATGGCGCGGATTTCCGCGTCCACCTTCTGCTGCGTCGCCTCGGAGATGGTCTTGGTGGCGCCACCGAAGAAGCCTTCGTTCTCGGCGTCCTCGTAGACCATCACGCCCATGCTCTCGGACATGCCGAAGCGGGTCACCATCGACCGGGCCAGCTTGGTGGCGCGGGCGAAGTCGTTCGACGCGCCGGTCGACATCTGGCCGACGAAGATCTCCTCGGCGATGCGGCCACCGAACAGGATCGAAATCTCCTCGAGCATCTTGTCCTTGTAGCCGGACAGGTTGTCATGCTCGGGCAACTGCCAGGTCAGGCCCAGCGCGTAGCCTCGCGGCATGATCGTCACCTTGTGCACCGGGTCCGCCTTCGGCAGCAGCTTGGCGATCACCGCGTGGCCGGACTCGTGGAAAGCCGTGTTGCGGCGCTCTTCCTCGCGCATGACCATGGACTTGCGCTCCGGCCCCATGAAGATCTTGTCCTTCGCGTCCTCGAAGTCGCCCATCTCGACCAGGCGCTTGTTGCGCCGGGCCGCGAACAGGGCCGCCTCGTTGACGAGGTTGGCCAGGTCGGCGCCCGAGAAGCCCGGGGTGCCGCGCGCCAGGATGTCGGCCTTCACGTCGGTGCCGATCGGCACTTTGCGCATGTGCACGTTCAGGATCTGCTCGCGGCCGCGGATGTCCGGCAGGCCCACCATCACCTGGCGGTCGAAGCGGCCCGGACGCAGCAGCGCCTTGTCCAGCACGTCGGCGCGGTTGGTCGCGGCGATCACGATCACGCCCGAGGAGGCCTCGAAGCCGTCCATTTCCACCAGCAGCTGGTTCAGCGTCTGTTCGCGCTCGTCGTTGCCGCCGCCCATGCCGGCGCCGCGGTGACGGCCGACCGCGTCGATCTCGTCGATGAAGATGATGCACGGCGAATGCTTCTTCGCGTTCTCGAACATGTCGCGCACGCGGGACGCGCCGACACCGACGAACATCTCGACGAAGTCCGAGCCGGAGATCGAGAAGAACGGCACCTTGGCTTCGCCGGCGATGGCGCGCGCCAGCAAGGTCTTGCCGGTACCCGGGGGGCCGACCATCAGCACGCCGCGCGGGATCCGGCCGCCCAGCTTCTGGAACTTGGTCGGGTCCTTCAGGAAGTCGACGATCTCGCTCACTTCCTCCTTGGCCTCGTCGCAGCCGGCGACGTCGGCGAAGGTGACGGTGTTGTTGGTCTCGTCGAGCATGCGCGCCTTCGACTTGCCGAACGAGAAGGCGCCGCCCTTGCCGCCGCCTTGCATCTGGCGCATGAAGAACACCCACACACCGATCAGCAACAGCATCGGGAACCACGAGATGAACACCTGCTGCAGGAACGACGGCTCCTCCGGCGGCTTGACGTCGAAGCGCACGTTGTTCTCGCGCAGGTCGCCGATCAGGCCGCGGTCCAGGATGGTCGCGGTCGCACGCACCTTCGTATCGTCGGTGCGGGTGGCGGTGATGTTCGAGCCCTCGATGACCACATCCTTGATGCGGCGTGCTTTCACATCGTCGAGCAGCTCGGAATAAGCGATAGGCTTGGCACCGCCAGCGACGCTTTGGGTGTCGAACTGCTTGAACAGCATGAACAGCAGCAGTGCGACGACCACCCAGATGGCGGACTTGGAAAACATATTATTCACGAAAACTCCTCCGATGCGTACCGCATCTCTACCGATTTCAGTATCCCGATTTTACCCGCAATAAGCGGGCCACGCCACGCAACGCTGACAGATCCGCCGGAACCCGTGCGCGGACGGCACGGGAGCCGCGTACAACCGATTGCGGGCCGCGGGCGGCGTTGACACACCACCGCCCGTGGGTGATGTGCGGGTGCCGCCTCAAATATCAAGGCCCGGATCGGCCCCGGATGCGACTTTTTGCTCGGCCGGATGCTTCAACCCCTTGCCAAGAAGAAATATCTCCGAGGACTTGTCGCGGCTCGCTTTCGGTTTGACCTGTTTGACTGTCTTGAATTCACCACGGAACTTCTCCAGGATCTGGGTAAATCCCATGTCCTTGAAGCATTTCACCAACAATGCGCCGCCCGGCTTGAGGTGCAATTGAGAAAACTCAATGGCCAGGTCGATCAGGTGCTCCATGCGGGCCGCATCGGCCTGCGGGATGCCCGACAGGTTGGGCGCCATGTCGGACAATACCACGTCCACGCGGCGCCCTTCCAGCACCTCGCCCAACCGGGACAGCACCTCCTCCTCGCGGAAGTCGCCCTGGATGAAGTGCATGTCGGCGATCGGTTCCATCGGCAGGATGTCCAGGCCGATGATCTTGCCGTGGATGCCCCCGCCCTCCTTGCCCGCCAGCTTGCGGCGCGTGTACTGGCCCCAGCTGCCGGGGGTGCATCCGAGGTCGACGATCACCTGGCCCGGCTTGATCAGTTTTTCGGCCTCGTCGATTTCCTTGAGCTTGTAGGCGGCACGGGCACGGTAGCCCTCCTTCTGCGCGAGCTTCACGTAGGGGTCGTTGATATGGTCGTGCAACCAGTTTTTATTTAATTTGTTCTTGGCCATTCGCGTAGAATACTGCTTTTATAGGTACATCCAAAAAAATTATTATGCTTAAACTCACACCGGCCGAACGCAGCGCACTGCGCGCGGAAGCCCACGGGCTCAATCCAGTGGTCATGATCGGCGAAGCCGGCCTGACCGAGGCCGTCATCAAGGAAATCTCCGCCAGCCTCGACGCCCACGGCCTGATCAAGGTCCGCGTCTTCGGCGACGAGCGCGAGGAACGCGTGGCGATGTACGACCGGATCTGCGAGGAACTCGACGCCGCGCCGGTCCAGCACATCGGCAAGCTGCTGGTCCTGTACCGGCCGAAGAAGGAAACCGTCAAGGAACGCAGCGCCAAGGCCGGCAAGGGCATGCGCGAAGTCACCATCGTCAAGGCCAGCGCCAGCGGCACCAAGAAGCCCAGCGTCACCAAGGTTATGCTCAAGGGCAACGAGCGCGTCACCGCCGGCGGCAACATCAAGCGCGCCAAGCCGCGCCAGGCCAGCACCAAGAAAAGCGCGCTGAACAAGTGATTCGCCGGCCGGCGCGGGCCGGACTGCGAACCGGGGCGTGGCCCCGGCAGGGAACCGGGGACCGCCCCGGTTTTTTTACGTCCGTCGTTCCCGTGAAGGCCTCGGCGGACCCGCGGGAACCCATAACCCGCTCCCGGAGTCACGGGGAACGACGCCGTCGCAGCGACACGTCAACGGCTGCGCAGCACCAGCAGGATGCCCAGCAGGCTCTGGGCGAGGTGGAACAGTTGCGACACGCCGTGCATGACCGCGAACTCGGTCCAGTATGGCGAGGCGCGCACGCCGGCCGGGCCGGCCGCCTCGCGCATCTGCGCCATCGCCGGTTGCAGGCCGACCGCGATGACCAGCGCGCAGGCCAGCATCGCCAGCACCAGCAGGTTGAGCCCGCGGCGCCGCCTCGCGTCCAGGTCCGGCGCCAGGCGCACCAGCACCAGCAACAGCGCGGCGCAGGCGAAGCCGATCCACGCCTGGCGCGTGAGGATGGTGCCGACGATGTCGCCGGCGAGCGTGCTGGGCGCGCTGGCGAACACCGCGGGCGCCGCCACGTAGCCGAGCGCCCACAGGCTCCCGGCCCACAGCGTGGCCACCAGCAGGCGGGCGCCGGCCAGCTTCATCAGACGTAACGCACTTCGAGGATTTCGTACTCGCGCGGGCCGGACGGCGCCTGCACTTCCACCACGTCGCCCGCGTACTTCCCGATCAGGGCGCGCGCGATCGGCGAGGTCACCGACACCTTGTTCATCTTCAGGTCGGCTTCGTCAATGCCGACGATCTGGTAGGTCACCTTCTGGCCGCTCTCCAGGTCTTCCAGGTCGACGGTCGAGGCGAACACCACGCGGCCTTCCGCGTCCAGGGTCGCCGGATCGATGATCTGGGCCGAACTGAGCTTGCCTTCGAGTTCGGCGATCCGGCCCTCGATGAAGGCCTGGCGCTCCTTGGCGGCGTCGTACTCGGCGTTCTCGGACAGGTCACCGTGCGAGCGCGCCTCGGCGATCGCCTCGATCACGTTCCGGCGCTCCTTGGTCTTGAGCTGATGCAGTTCTTCCTTCAGGAGTTCGGCGCCGTACTTGGTGAGGGGAGTGTTCATGGTTATCTGCTTGTGCTGTTCGTTTGTGGACGTACCAAGTGAAAACCACAGAGGCGCACGACGCAAGCCGCGCGAGCTCTGTGGTTTGACGGGTACTGCTTGACGCTTAGTTTAAGGTTTTATGCAGACCTTGTAAATCGTACACGCGCAGCTCGTCCAGGTGGCGCATGCCCTCGATCGCCGCTTCCGCGCCGGCGATGGTCGTGTACGTGACCGCGCGCGCCTGCAGCGCCGAGGTGCGGATGGTACGCGAATCGGACACCGCGCTGCGCTTTTCCTCGACCGTGTTGATGACCATCGCCACTTCGTGGTTCTTGATCATGTCGACCACGTGCGGACGCCCCTCCATCACCTTGTTGACCGCCTTGACCGGAATTCCGGCGGCCTCGATGACGGCGGCCGTGCCCTTGGTCGCGGCCAGCGAGAAGCCCAGCGACACGAGCTCGCGCGCGACCGACACGGCGCGCGGCTTGTCGGCACCCTTCACCGACAGGAACACCGTGCCCGAACGCGGCAGGTTGATGCCCGCCGCCAGTTGCGACTTGACGAAGGCTTCGCCGAAGGTCATGCCCACGCCCATCACCTCGCCGGTGGACTTCATCTCCGGTCCGAGGATGGTGTCGACGCCCGGGAACTTCACGAACGGGAACACGACCTCCTTGACGCTGTAGAACGGCGGCACGATCTCCTTCGTCACGCCCTGCTCCGCCAGGGTCTGGCCGACCATGCAGCGCGCGGCGATCTTCGCCAACTGCAGGCCGGTCGCCTTCGAGACGAAAGGCACGGTACGCGAAGCGCGCGGGTTCACCTCCAGCACATAGACGGTATCGACGGTCTTGCCATCGACTTCCGACTGCTGGATCGCGAACTGCACGTTCATCAGGCCCACCACGTTGAGCGCCTTGGCCATCAGCGCGGTCTGGTGCTTCAGTTCCGCGATGGTCTCCTGCGACAGCGAGTACGGCGGCAGCGAGCAGGCCGAGTCGCCCGAGTGCACGCCGGCCTGTTCGATGTGTTCCATGACACCGCCGATGAAGGTCGCCGCACCGTCGGAGATGCAGTCCACATCCACCTCGATCGCGTCGTTCAGGAAGCGGTCCAGCAGCACCGGCGAATCGTTCGACACCTTGACCGCCTCGCGCATGTAGCGCTCCAGGTCGCGCTGCTCGTGGACGATTTCCATGGCGCGGCCACCCAGCACGTAGGACGGACGCACCACCAGCGGGTAGCCGATCTCCTGCGCCAGCGCGAGCGCCTCGGTCTCGGTGCGGGCGGTGCGGTTCGGCGGCTGGCGCAGGCCGAGCTGTTGCAGCAGCTGCTGGAAGCGCTCGCGGTCCTCGGCAGCGTCGATCATGTCCGGGCTGGTGCCGATGATCGGCACGCCGTTCGCCTCCAGGTCCAGCGCGAGCTTGAGCGGAGTCTGGCCGCCGTACTGGACGATCACGCCCACCGGCTTTTCCAGCTCCACGATCTCGAGCACGTCTTCCAGCGTGAGCGACTCGAAGTACAGGCGGTCCGAGGTGTCGTAGTCGGTCGACACGGTCTCCGGATTGCAGTTGACCATGATGGTCTCGTAGCCGTCCTCGCGCATCGCCAGCGCCGCGTGCACGCAGCAGTAGTCGAATTCGATGCCCTGGCCGATCCGGTTCGGGCCACCGCCCAGCACCATGATCTTCTTCTTGTCGGTCGGGTTGGACTCGCACTCCTCGTCGTAGGTCGAGTACATGTAGGCGGTGTTGGTCGCGAATTCCGCAGCGCAGGTATCGACCCGCTTGTACACCGGCCGGATGCCCAGCTCATGACGGCGCGCGCGCACCGCCTCGGGAGTGGACTTGAGCAGGAAGGCCAGGCGGCGGTCCGCGAAGCCCTTCTGCTTGAGGCGGTACAGCAGGCCCTTGTCCAGCGCTTCCAGGCTTTGCGTCTCCAGCCACAGCTCGATGTCGACGATCTCCTTGATCTGCACCAGGAACCACGGGTCGATCTTGGTCAGCTGGTGCACCTCCTCCAGCGTGAAGCCCTGGGCGAAGGCGTCGCCCACGTACCAGATGCGCTCCGGACCCGGCTCGCCCAGCTCCTCCTCGATCTTCTCGCGGTCGCGCGTCTTCTCGTTCAGGCCATCGACGCCCACCTCCAGGCCGCGCAGCGCCTTCTGGAACGACTCCTGGAAGGTGCGGCCCATCGCCATCACCTCGCCCACCGACTTCATCTGGGTGGTCAGGTGCTTGTCGGCGGTCGGGAACTTCTCGAACGTGAAGCGCGGGATCTTGGTCACGACGTAGTCGATCGACGGCTCGAACGAGGCCGGGGTCGCGCCGCCGGTGATCTCGTTGCGCAGTTCGTCCAGCGTGAAGCCGACCGCCAGCTTGGCGGCCACCTTCGCGATCGGGAAGCCGGTCGCCTTCGAGGCCAGCGCCGACGAACGCGACACGCGCGGGTTCATCTCGATGACGATCATGCGGCCGTCCTTCGGGTTGATCGCGAACTGCACGTTCGAACCGCCGGTGTCGACGCCGATCTCGCGCAGCACGTTGATCGACGCGTTGCGCATGATCTGGTATTCCTTGTCCGTCAGCGTCTGCGCCGGCGCGACCGTGATCGAGTCGCCGGTGTGCACGCCCATCGGGTCCAGGTTCTCGATCGAGCAGATGATGATGCAGTTGTCCTGCTTGTCGCGCACGACCTCCATCTCGTACTCTTTCCAGCCCAGCAGCGATTCCTCGATCAGCAGCTCCGAGGTCGGCGACGCTTCCAGGCCGCGCTTGCAGATCTGCTCGAACTCCTCCTCGTTGTAGGCGATGCCGCCGCCGCTGCCGCCCATCGTGAACGAGGGGCGGATGATGGTCGGGAAGCCCAGCTCGCGCTGCACGGCCCAGGCCTCGTCCATCGAATGGGCGATGCCGGAACGGGCCGAACCCAGGCCGATCTTGGTCATCGCGTCCTTGAACTTGGCGCGGTCCTCCGCCTTGTCGATCGCCTCCGGGGTGGCGCCGATCAGCTCGACCTTGTACTTGTCCAGCACGCCGTGGCGGTGCAGGTCGAGCGCGCAGTTCAGCGCGGTCTGGCCGCCCATGGTCGGCAGGATCGCGTCCGGGCGCTCCTTGTCGATGATGCGCTCGACGACCTTCCAGGTGATCGGTTCGATGTAGGTGACGTCGGCCGTTTCCGGGTCCGTCATGATGGTCGCCGGGTTCGAGTTGACCAGGATGACCTTGTAGCCCTCCTCGCGCAGGGCCTTGCAGGCCTGGGCGCCGGAGTAATCGAATTCCACCGCCTGGCCGATAACGATCGGGCCCGCGCCGATGATCAGGATGCTTTTGATATCACTACGTTTTGGCATTTATTTCTTCTCCGCGGCTTGCATCAGGCTGATGAAGCGGTCAAACAGGTAGGCGACGTCGGTCGGGCCGGGCGATGCTTCCGGGTGGCCCTGGAAGCAGAAGGCCGGCTTGTCGGTGCGGGCGAAGCCCTGCAGCGAGCCGTCGAACAGCGACACGTGGGTCACGCGGCAGTTTTCCGGCAGCGTGGCCGGATCGACCGCGAAACCGTGGTTCTGCGAGGTGATCAGCACCTTCTTCGAATCGAGGTCCTGCACCGGGTGGTTCGCGCCATGGTGGCCGAACTTCATCTTCATCGTCTTCGCGCCCGAGGCCAGGGCCATGATCTGGTGGCCGAGGCAGATGCCGAAGGTCGGGATGCCGCGCTCGATCAACTCGCGCGAAGCGCGGATCGCGTAATCGCAGGGTTCGGGGTCGCCGGGGCCGTTGGCCAGGAAGATACCGTCCGGGTTCAGGGCCAGCGCATCCTCGGCGGTCGACTGCGCCGGCAGGACCGTCACCTTGCAGCCGCGCTCGGCCAGCATGCGCAGGATGTTGCGCTTGACGCCGTAGTCGAAGGCCACGACATGGTACTTGGGATTGGTCTGGGTGCCGAAGCCCTCGCCGAGCTTCCACTCGGTCTCGGTGAACTCGTACGGCTCCTTGACCGACACCACCTTGGCCAGGTCCATGCCGGTCAGGCCCGGGAACGAGCGCGCCAGTTCCAGCGCCTGGGTCACGGACGGCTCGACGCCCTGGGTCGCGGTCAGGATCGCGCCGCTCTGGGCGCCCTTCTCGCGCAGGATGCGGGTCAGCTTGCGGGTGTCGATCCCGGCGATCGCGACCACGTTCTCGGCCTTCAGGTAGTCGGACAGGGACTGGGTCGAGCGGAAATTCGACGCCAGCAGCGGCAGGTCGCGGATGATCAGGCCGGCCGCGTGCACCTTCGACGCCTCGACGTCGGCCGGGTTGACACCGTAGTTGCCGATGTGCGGATACGTCAGCGTGACGATCTGGCGCGAGTAGCTGGGGTCGGTCAGGATTTCCTGGTAGCCGGTGATGGCGGTGTTGAACACCACCTCACCCGTCGTATGACCGGTGGCACCGATTGAATATCCTTTGAAGATCGTTCCGTCGGCGAGCGCCAGGACGGCGGGGACGGCTGGGCCAGAAAGAAATGGCGGCAAGGGTAACTCCCGTTAAAGTTACCGCAGCGAGGCCACGCCGGTCCGGCAATCCGGCTCCCTCGGGCGCCTGGGCGCGACGGGAACCGGCGTCATTCAGAAAAGGAATGGTGACTGTTCGCAACGGCAAATGCATGAATGGCTAAACCCTCAAATTATAGCCGCCCTGCACCGCCTCGGCAATCGGAAAGCGGGAAAAAGCGGGCTTTTTTTGTCGCAGACAGCAACCCATCAGTATGACGAAATCCAGCGCGATAACCGAATTCGATATCTTGCGCGCCCACAGCCACCCTCCACCCAGGGCGCTCAAGCCGGCAAGCAATGCGCATGAATGACGGACCGAAACCCCATAACCAGATCAGATAATGATCGTGATTCCGGACTCAAACGGTGGCAAGCGCCGCGATTCCGGCGCTGGCCACCTGCGTGTCCTCGTCCGGCTTGACGCCGGAGACCCCGATCGCGCCGACCACATGGCCGTCGACGACGATCGGCAAGCCGCCGGCGAGCATGCCCTCGATCGCGGGGGCGGTGACGAAGGCGGTGCGACCGCCGTTGATCATCTGTTCATAGTCGCCGGAGGGACGGCGGCCGAGCGCGGCGCTCTTCGCCTTCGCGGGCGCGATGTGGGCGGACACGGGGGCGGCGCCATCGAGGCGCTGCAGCCACAGCGGGTGGCCGCCGTCGTCGGCGATGGCCAGCGTCACCTTCCAGCCATTGCGCAGCGCCTCGGCCTCGGCGGCCGCGGCGATCCGCTTCACGTCATCCAGGCTCAACACCGGTTTCATCTGCATGCTCCGTCCTTTCGGTTATGGCTGCTGCTTCGCCTTCAGCTTGGCTTTGATCTGCGGCATCACGGCGGCCGCGGCCTGTTCGCCGGCCAGGATGGCCAGGTTCCGGCCCTGGAAGTCGCCGCTGCCCATCGTCCCCAGGGGCGGCGTGATGACCACGTCGGCGTCCTTCAGTTCGAAATGGTTCAGCCGCTGGCCCATGATACTAAAGGTTTGCATCAGCACGTCCAATGAGCTGGCCGTCTTCTGCCCTTCGGTCTGAGTGGAGATGTTCACGGCGATGACGAAATCGGCCCCCATCTCCTTGGCGAAGCGCACCGGCACGGGTGCGACCAGGCCGCCATCGACGTAGGTGCGCCCGGCGATCGCGACGGGCTGGAACACGCTGGGGACCGCGGACGAGGCGCGCACGGCCATGCCGGTATTACCGCGGCGGAACAGGACGGGCTGGCCGGACTTGAGGTCGGTCGCCACGGCGCCGAAGGGCCGCTTCAGGCGCTCGATCGGAAGATTGCCGACCGCCTTGTTCACATAGGACTGCAGCGCCTCGCCCTTGAGCACGCCGGACGAGGTGCCGAACAGCGGCACGGCCCAATCGGAGATGGTCGCCTCGTCCATCGCCAGCGCCGTCTTCTGCAGGGCGAAGCCGTTCAAGCCGCTGGCATACAGGGCGCCGACGACGGAGCCGGCGCTGGTCCCGACGACGATATCGGGCACGATGCCCTGCGCCTCGAGGGCCTTGATCACGCCCACGTGGGCGAAACCGCGGGCGGCGCCGCCGCCAAGGGCCAGGCCGATCTTGACCTTGCGGGGAGTGGGCGCGGCGGCCGGCGGCGCCTGGACGGCGGGCGCGGCGACGAGCTTCGGTTCGCTGGCGCAACCTGCCAGCACCAGCCCGGCCAACGCCAGGAGTGAGGTACGTCTGGAAAACATAGTTGAATGCGAGAATGGGCAAACGCCGATTGTACCCCGCCCATCAATTGGGGTCAGAGTCAATTTATCGGGAATTTTTGTTAAATTTCCAAACAATTGAACTCTGACCCCACTTGTGCTGGATCGCAGGCAGTTGCACGAAAAATGGGGTCAGAGTCAAATTAATGGGAAATTTAACAATGTTCCCGTTTATTTGACTCTGACCCCACTTTTAGACGGGGAGCGAGGTGTTGGGCAGGAGGGCGCTGAAGGTGCTGCCCTTGCCGGGCTCCGATTCGATCGTGAGGCGGCCACCGTGGCGCAGCAGCACGTGCTTGACGATCGCCAGCCCCAGCCCCGTGCCCTGCGTCTCGCGCGAGCGGCTCTTGTCCACCCGGTAGAAGCGCTCCGTCAGGCGCGAGATGTGCCCAGGCTCGATGCCGATGCCGCTGTCGGCGACCGAGAACCGCAGTCCGTCCGGGGAGCGCGTCCACAGCAGCCGTATCGTGCCGCCCCCCGGGGAGTAGCGCACCGCGTTCGAGGCCAGGTTGCCAAAGGCGCTGCGCAATTCCTCGGTGCTGCCCATGACGTCCGGACCGTCCACCTGCACCTCGATGGCGTGCCGGCCGCCCGACAAGGCCTTCGCCTCCTCCGCCACCGTCTCGATCAGCCCCTTGACGTCGACCCGCTCCCGCTTGAGCGGGTACTCGTCCGATTCCAGCCGCGACAGCGTGAGCATGTCCTCGATCAGCCGCTGCATGCGCTGCGCCTGCTCGGTCATCAGCTTCAGGTGCGACAGACGCGTCGCCGCGTCCAGTCCCGGGTCCGACAGCGCGATCTCGAGGAAGCCGTAGATCACCGTCAGCGGCGTGCGCAGTTCGTGCGAGGCGTTGGCGATGAAGTCGCGCCGCATCGCCTCGATCCGCTCGGTGTCGGTGGCGTCGTGCGTGACCAGGATCTGGCGCCGGTTCTCGAACGGGATGATGCGGCATTCGAGCTTGCGTCCGCGGAACGACAGCGTGAGCGGCTGCTCGTAGCGCCCGAGGATGATGTAGTCGATGAAGTCGGGATGGCGCACCAGGTTGGTCACGCGCATGCCCTTGTCGCGCTCGAGCGTCAGGCCCAGGTGACGCTCGGCCTCCGTGTTGCACCATTCGAGGAACAGGACGTCGTCCATGATCGCGACGCCCTCGGGCAACAACTGCATGGCTTGACGGAAACGGGCCAGCCATTCGGTCAGCTCGGCCTGGTTGCGCTCGTCCTCGCGGCGCAAGCGGTACAGGCGCGCGAACACGTCGCTCCAGGCGCCCCACCCGTCCGGCAGCCTGCTGCTGTGCGGGTGCTGCAGCCACTCACCAAGCTGGTACAGGTAGAAAAGTTGGGCGAAGAAGGCAAGGACGGCGCCGGCCAGCGCCAGGGACAGTCCGGCCACCGGCCCGAAGAACCACCAGAGGATGCCGGCGGCGCCAAACAACATTCCAAGGCGCAGCAGCGCCGGTACCCAGAACAGCAGTTTGGGATTCATTGCGTCTTTCAGGCAAAGTTCTTATTTTTCCGACAGCATGTACCCGACGCTGCGCACCGTCCTGATCAAGCCATCCGCCGACTTCAGCGCCTTGCGCAGGCGCAGCACGTGCACGTCGACCGTGCGCTCCTCGATCACGGCGTGGTCGCCCCACACCTTGTCGAGCAGTTGCGCGCGCGAGAACACGCGCTCGCGGTGCGCCATCAGGTACTTGAGCAGCTTGTATTCGGCGTTGCCGATGTCGATTTGCTGGCCCGCCACCGTCACGGTGCAGCTGTTCGGATCGAGCACGACCGGACCGGCGCGCAACGGCGCCTCGGCCAGGTGCGGGCTCTTGCGCCGCAGCAGCGCGCGCGAACGCGCCAGCAGTTCGCGCGGGGAGAATGGTTTGGTGACATAGTCGTCCGCACCCGTGTTCAGGCCGGCGATCTTGTCTTCCTCCATGCTTTTCGCAGTCAGCATGATGACCGGGATGTCCTGGAAGTCGCGGTCGGCGCGCAGGCGCGCCAGCAGGCGCAGTCCGCTCTGGTCCGGCAGCATCCAGTCCAGCAGCAGCAGGTCCGGCTTGCCATGGCTGATGCTGTCCCACGCTGCGGCGGTGCTCGAGGCCGTCCGGATTTCCCACCCGGCCTCGCGCAGCGAATACGTCACCAGCTCGACGATCGCCGGCTCGTCTTCCACCACCAGGACGCTGGTCGTCTCACCCATTTGCGTCAGGCTCCCGTCTGGGCAACCGCGGTCGGCTTGCTGTGGCGGATGTCGCGCCCCTCGACCACGTAGATCACGTACTCGGCGATGTTCTTCGCATGGTCGCCGATGCGCTCGATGGCCTTGGCCACCCACAGCGTGTCCAGCGCCGACGAGATCGTGCGCGGGTCTTCCATCATGAAGGTGATCAGGTTGCGCAGGATGGTGCGGAACTCGTGGTCGACCACTTCGTCGGCGGCGATGATTTCCAGCGCCTGCTTGCCGTCCAGGCGCGCGAACGCGTCCAGCGAGTCGTGCAGCAGGTCGCCGGTGGCGCGGCCGATGGTGCGGATCATGTCGAAATGGTTGAATCCGGTCACGCCGCGCTCGTGCAGGCTCTTGGCCGTGCGCGCGATCTTGGTCGCCTCGTCGCCGATGCGCTCCAGGTCGGTGATGACCTTGATCGTGGCCATCACGGTACGCAGGTCGTTCGCGGCCGGCTGGCGGCGCACGATCAGGTGGCTGCAGTCGTCGTCGAGCTGGACTTCGAGCTGGTTGACCGCGTGGTCGTCGGCCATCACCTGGTCGGCCTTCTCGCTGTCGCCCACGCGGAAGCAGTTCAGCGCCTCCTCGAACTGGGTTTCCACCATGCCGCCCATCAGCAGGACCTTGGAGCGGATCGCTTCGAGTTCCTGGTCGTACTGCTTGGAAGAATGCTCGCCTGTCATACTGTCTCCGTAGTGTTATCCAAATCAGCCGAAACGGCCGGTGATGTAGTCCTGCGTTTCCTTGCGCGCCGGGTTCATGAACAGCTGGTCGGTCTCGCCGAACTCCACCAGTTCACCCAGGTACATGTACGCAGTGTAATCCGAACAACGGGCAGCCTGCTGCATATTGTGCGTGACGATCGTGATCGTGTAATCCTGCTTCAGTTCGCTGATCAGTTCCTCGATCTTGGCCGTCGAGATCGGGTCGAGCGCCGAGGTCGGCTCGTCGAGCAGCAGCACGTCCGGCTTGACCGCGACGCCGCGCGCGATGCACAGGCGCTGCTGCTGGCCGCCCGAGAGCGACAGGCCGCTCTTGCTCAGCTTGTCCTTGACCTCGCCCCACAGGGCGGCTTTCTTGAGCGCCCATTCGACGCGCTCGTCCATCTCGCCCTTGGACAGGTTCTCGTACAGGCGCACGCCGAAGGCGATGTTGTCGTAGATCGACATCGGGAACGGGGTCGGCTTCTGGAACACCATGCCGACCTTGGCACGCAGCATGTTCACGTCCACGCCCGGTTCGAGGATGTTGCGGCCGCGGTAAATGATGCTGCCTTCGGCGCGCTGGCCGGGGTACAGGTCGTACATGCGGTTCAACGTGCGCAGCAGGGTCGACTTGCCGCAACCGGACGGGCCGATGAAGGCGGTGACCTGCTTCTCGTGGATGTCGAGGCTGACGTTTTTCAGCGCCAGGGACTTGCCATAGAAAAAGTTGAGATTGTTGATCTCGATCGTCTTGTTCTTCGGTGCGCTGACGGTTGGAATCGGAGTAGGCATTGGCTGTGTCATAAAAAAACGTCAGAAAATTAGCGTGGCGTCTGCTGGCGGAACACGGTGCGCGACAGGATATTCAGTCCCAGGACCGCGAGGGTCACCAGCAGCGCCCCGCCCCAGGCCAGCGAGCGCCAGTCTTCGTACGGGCTCAGCGCGTAGCGGAAGATCACGACCGGCAGGTTGGCCAGCGGCTGGTCCATGTCGGTGCTGTAGAACTGGTTGCTCAGCGAAGTGAACAGCAGCGGCGCGGTTTCGCCCGAGACGCGGGCCAGGGCCAGCAGCACGCCGGTCACGACACCCGCCTTCACGGCGCGCAGGCGCACCAGCATCGCCACCTTCCAGCGCGGCGCGCCAAGGGCGAACGCCGCTTCGAGCAGGCTGTTGGGCACCAGGCGCAGCATGTTGTCCGTGGTGCGCACGACCACCGGCACCGCGATCAGGGCCAGCGCGATACTGCCGGCATAACCGGAAAAGTGGCCGACGTGGGCGACGTAGGCGGCGTAGACGAACAGGCCGATCACGATCGACGGGGCCGACAGCATGATGTCGGTCACGAAACGGGTCACCTCGGCGAACTTGCTTTCCTCGCCGTATTCGGCCAGGTACATGCCGGCCAGGATGCCGACCGGGGTGCTGATGAGGGTGGACAGGCCGACCATCATCAGGCTGCCGACGATGGCGTTGCGCAGGCCGCCCGGGCTGCCCGGGGCCGGCGTGTCCATCGTGAACAGGGTGGTCGAGAGGGCGTCGAAGCCCTGGATCAGCAGGGTCGCCAGGATCCAGAACAGGAAGGCCAGGCCGAACGTCATCGCCATTACCGACAGGGCGATGCCGACCTTGTGCGCCAGCAGGCGCTTGCGATAGACCGGATTGGTCGCGTTCGTACTCATTTCGTACCTTCCTTACGGTTCATACCAACCAACATGAATTTCGCTGCGGCCAGCACGATGAAGGTGATGGCGAACAGGATCAGGCCGAGCGCGTACAGCGAGGACACGTGCAGGCCTTCGGCCGCTTCGGCGAATTCATTGGCCAGGGTCGAGGAAATCGAATTACCTGGCATAAAGAGCGATGCCGACAGCCTGTGGGCGTTGCCGATCACGAAGGTAACCGCCATCGTCTCGCCGAGCGCGCGGCCCAGGCCCAGCATCACGCCGCCCACCACACCGGTGCGGGTGTAGGGCAGCACGACCTTGCGCACCACTTCCCATTTGGTGCAACCCAGCCCGTAGGCCGATTCCTTGAGCACCGCCGGGACGATCTCGAACACGTCGCGCATGACCGAGGAGATGAAGGGGATGATCATGATGGCCAGGATCAGGCCGGCGGTCAGGATGCCGATGCCCATGGTCGGGCCCTGGAACAGGACGCCGATGACCGGCAGTTCGCCGATCGTGTCCTGCAGCAGCGGCTGTACATGGTCGGCGAACAGCGGCGCGAACACGAACAGGCCCCACATGCCGTAGATGATCGATGGCACGCCGGCCAGCAGTTCGACCGCGGTGCCCATCGGGCGGCGCAGCCAGCCCGGGCAGATCTCGGTCAGGAACACCGCGATGCCGAAGCTGATCGGGAAGGCGATCAGCAGTGCGATGAAGGAAGTCGCGAGCGTGCCCCAGATGGCGATCGCCGCACCGTAGTTCTCTTCGATCGGGTCCCACTCGACCTTGGTGATGAACGCGGCCCCGAATTCGCGGAAGGCCGGCGCCGCGCCCATCGCGAGCGAAACGATAATGCCGATCAGCGCCAGCAGTACCGAGGCGGCGAAGATCAGCGTAATCTTGTGGAAGAGGAAGTCCTGGATGCGCTGGTTGCGCATGGTGCTGCGCAGGGCCGCGTAGCTGGCGTCGGCATCGTGGGAAGCCGGCGGGGCTGGCTGCGGCACCGCGAGGGGGGCGTGTGCGCTCATTTGTTTCTTGTCATCGTTCATCTTGTACTGCACCGTTTGCTGCGCTCAGCAACAGACCGCACCCACCCGTCCTCCTGGGAAGCGGGTGGGCGCGGTCCGCCGCGCGCTGTTGTATTACTTACAAGACAGGCTTGCCGAGGGTATTGGTGATGTTGGCGCGCCACGCATCACGCACCAGCTTGCTCACTTCTTCCGGCATCGGCACGTAGTCCAGCTCGGCCGCGGCCTTGTCGCCGTTCTTGTAGGCCCAGTCGAAGAACTTCAGCACTTCCTGGCCCTGGGTCGGGGTCACCTGGACCTTGTGCATCAGGATGTACGACGCGCCGGTGATCGGCCACGCGTTCTTGCCGGGCTGGTTGGTCAGCACCACCGCGAAGCCTGGCACCTTGGCCCAGTCGGCGTTGGCGGCCGCGGCGGAGAAGGCCGCGTCATCCGGCTGCAGGTAGGCGCCGTCGCGGCTTTGCAACTGGGTGTGCAACATGTTGTTCTTCTTCGCATAGGCCCACTCGACGTAGCCGATGCCACCGCGCACGCGCTGCACATTGGCGGCGACGCCTTCGTTGCCCTTGCCACCGACGCCGACCGGCCACTTGACCGAGGTACCGGAGCCGATCTTGGCCTTCCAGTCCGGGCTGGTCTTTGCCAGGTAATCGGTGAACAGGAAGGAGGTGCCCGAGCTATCCGCGCGGTGCACGACGGTGATGTTGGTGTCCGGCAGCTTTAGGCCTGGATTGAGCGCGGCGATCTGCGGCGCGTTCCACTTGGTGATCTTACCCATGAAGATGTCGGCCAGCACCGGGCCCGACAGCTTCAACTGGCCCGGCTTGAGGCCCGGCACGTTGACGACGGGCACAACCCCGCCCATGACAGCCGGGAACTGGAACAGACCGGCCGCCTGCAGGTCCTTGGCCGACAGCGGCATGTCGGACGCGCCGAAATCGACCGTCCTGGACTTGATCTGCTTGATGCCGGCGCCGGAACCGACCGATTGGTAGTTCACATTGTTGCCCGTCGCAGCCTTGTACATCTCCGCCCACTTGGCGTAGATCGGGTACGGGAAGGTGGCGCCGGCACCGGTGATGGTCGCGGCCTGCGCGGTGGCGGTGGCGGCGAAGGTGGCGGCGGCCACGGCGATCGAGACAAACATGTTCTTCATGCGCATATCAGATCCTTTTAGGTTAGGCATAGGATGAGCCGGTTCATGACAATGCGCAGTCTACCGGCGGAATATGACAGCTTCGTGACACCCATGCGAAACTGTCACGGAGGCGTAACATATCATGACCTGGGGTCCGGGCAAAATGGTTTCATTCACAATGGATAAGCTCAGCCATCCGGATCGCGCCGGGCGGGATCGCCAGGGAAAACCGTTTCGCCCATCAATCGACCTTGAAAAACCGCTCCCGAGTGCTATCCTGAAGATACGAACCACACAAGGAGGGAATGCTGAAGAGCGTTTTGAGATCATGTTCAGCATGTTTGTATTTGCGGTACTGAGCGGGCTTGCGGCACTGGTGGCGTATGAAGCGATCCAGGAAGGCCGCGGCAGCTCACGTGAACTTCGCGACACCTATCACGGCGAGTGATCCACCCGGGAAGCCGGGTACATTGAGACAAGCGGCGAGGCCTGCCGGCACTCGCCGCTTCGCACATCTTCCCGCCGCCCCGGCCTCCCCCTCGGCCGCTGCTTCATCTCATGTAGCGAGCCAGCGCCGTCACCGCGGGCAATTCCAGGTTCAGGAACTGGAAACCCACCTTGAATTCCCCGCCGCTGAAGATGCAATACAGGGCCTTGGCCCGCGCGCTGATCGTGGTCGGCTTGCCGTCGACGAAGATGTCGAAACTGACTTGCCCGGTCTGCCCTACCATCATGGGTTCGGCGAGGCAGATACTCACGCCATTCGCACCGAGATCGGTGGTGCGTCCCAGCGCGGGCGCCACCCCATCCATGGCCAGCCTGGCCTTGGTCCTGAGCACTTTACGCGCCGCTTTTCTTTGCTCCGTGTGCACGACTACAGCCTATACTTATGTGACAGGCAGCAATTATAAGGAAAAAGCGCGGCGTGCGCCCGCCCGCCGGCCAGCCTAGTCGAGTTCGCGCAACTTGCTGAAAGCCTGGTCGATGCGCTCGACCTCGACGATCCTCATGCCCTCGATCTGTTGTTTCGGGGCGTTCGCCTTCGGGATCACGGCGATCGAAAAGCCGAGCTTGGCCGCCTCGCGCAGGCGCTCCTGCCCGCGCGGGGCCGGGCGGATCTCGCCGGCCAGGCCGACTTCGCCGAACACCACCAGGCCGCGCGGCAGCGGTTTGTTGCGCATCGACGAATGAATCGCCAGCAGCACCGCAAGGTCGGCCGCCGGCTCGGTGATCTTCACCCCGCCCACGGCGTTGATGAACACGTCCTGGTCGAAGGCCGCGATGCCGGCGTGCCGGTGCAGCACCGCCAGCAGCATCGCCAGGCGGTTCTGCTCCAGCCCCACCGACAGGCGGCGCGCGTTCGGCAAATGGCTGGCGTCGACCAGCGCCTGGATCTCGACCAGCAGCGGGCGCGTCCCCTCCTGGGTGACCATGACGCACGAGCCGGGGACCTGGCTGTCGTGCTGCGACAGGAACAGCGCGGACGGGTTGGACACGCCCTTCAGGCCCCGCTCGGTCATGGCGAACACGCCCAACTCGTTGACCGCGCCGAAGCGGTTCTTGATCGCCCGCACCAGGCGGAAGCTGGACTGGGTGTCGCCCTCGAAGTACAGCACGGTGTCGACGATGTGCTCGAGCACGCGCGGGCCGGCCAGCGCGCCCTCCTTGGTCACGTGGCCGACCAGGATGATGGTCACGCCCGTCTGCTTGGCCACGCGGGTGAGCTGGGCCGCGCATTCGCGCACCTGGGCCACCGAGCCGGGCGCCGAGCTGAGCGCGTCCGAATACAGGGTCTGGATCGAGTCGATCACGGCCACGTCCGGCTTCAGGTCGGCCAGGGTGCCGAGGATCTTCTCCAGCTGGATCTCGGCCTGCAGCTTCAGGTCGCGCGCCTCGACCGCCAGCCGGCGCGCGCGCAGGGCGATCTGGGCGCCCGATTCCTCGCCGCTCACGTACAGCGTGTTGCGGGTGGCCGCCAGGTTGGCCAGCGCCTGCAGCAGCAGGGTCGACTTGCCGATGCCGGGGTCGCCGCCGATCAGCACCACGCCGCCCGCCACCAGGCCACCGCCGAGCACGCGGTCGAATTCCTCGATCCCGGTGCCGAAGCGCGGCACGTCGATCGCCTCGATGGCGGCCAGCGACAGCACCGGCGCGGTCTGGGCCAGGCTGCGATGCTGGGTCTGCGACATCCGGTTCGCGCCCGGCGCCTCGACCACCGACTCGATCATCGTGTTCCAGGCCTTGCAGTCGGCGCACTGGCCGGTCCAGCGGCTGGCGGTCGCGCCGCAATCGCTGCAGGTGTATTGGGTGCGCGCCTTAGCCATTGGTGCCCAGCCGTCCTTCCTGCCTGCGCACGCGCGGCGCGACGGCGCACATCAGCTCGTAGCCGATGGTTCCGGCGGCCTGGGCCACCTCGTCGATCGGCAGGCTGTCGCCCCACAAGGTGACCTTGCTGCCGATGCGGGCGTTGGGCACCGGACCCAGGTCCACCGTCATCATGTCCATCGAGACCCGGCCCACCACGCTGGTGCGCACGCCGTCGACGATCACGGGCGTGCCGTGCGGGGCGTGGCGCGGATAGCCGTCGGCGTAGCCGCAGGCCACCACCCCGATCGTCATCGGCGCCTCGGCCTGGAAGCGGCTGCCGTAGCCGACCGTGTCGCCCGGCTGCAGCTCCTGGATGCTGATCACCTCGGACGACAGCGTCATGGTCGGCAGCAAGCCGAATTCCTGCGCGCTCTTGCCGCCGGGCGTGCCGCCATACAGCATGATCCCGGGGCGCACCCAGTCGTTCGCCAGGCCGCTGGCCAGCAGCGGCTGGTGCAGCACCCCGCCCGAGTTCGACAGGCTGCGCTCGCCCGGCAAGCCTTCCACGCCCTGGAGGAAGCGGGCGACCTGCTCGGCGATGGCCAGGCGCGGGTGTTCGAGTTCGTCGGCGTTGGCGAAGTGGGTCATGTGCGTGATGTTGCGGATGCCGGGGATGGCGCGCAGGCGGCGGTAGGCCGCCGCGTAGTCGTCGGGCTTGAAGCCGAGCCGGTTCATGCCGGTGTTCATCTTCAGGTGCACGTCGATCGGCCGGTACAGCTGCGTGTATTCGAGCAGCTTGATCTGCTCGATCGAGTGCACCGCGCTGTTGATCGCGTGCTCGGCCAGCAGCGGCACGTCGGCCGCCTCGAAGATCCCCTCGAGCAGCAGCACCGGCTTGGCCCAGCCCAGTTCGCGCAGGCGCAGCGCGTTCTCGGTCTCGATCAGGGCCAGGCCGTCGGCGCCGGCGAAGCCGCGCAGGCCGCGTTCCAGGCCGTGGCCATAGGCGTCCGCCTTGACCACCGCCCACACCTTCGCCTCCGGCGCGCATTCGCGCGCGCGGGCCAGGTTGCGTTGCATGGATTCGAGGTGGATGGTGGCGCGAAGCGGGCGTGGCATGTTCGGAAACGACCTGTATACAGAAGCTCGTATTCTAACGGACACAGGCTGCGCGGGGCGTTCTGATTTCTTTGGTTCATTGACCTTTCATGGTATAAAGCAACCCTACCGATTTTCAGAAGCTTCCGAATGAACCGTGGTTTTTATACCATCATGGCGGCGCAGTTCTTCTCGTCGCTGGCAGATAATGCGCTGCTGTTTGTCGCGATCGATCTGCTGACGTCGATGAATGCCCCGGCTTCGCTGACTCCGCTGCTGAAGCTGTCGTTCGTGCTCTTCTATGTCCTCCTGGCCGCCTTCGTGGGCGCCTTCGCCGACTCGCTGCCCAAGGGCCGCGTCATGTTCATCGCCAACCTGATCAAGATCGCCGGCTGCGCGCTGATGTTCGCCCACGTCCATCCGCTGCTGTCCTACGCCGTGGTCGGTTTCGGCGCCGCCGTGTATTCCCCCGCCAAGTACGGGATCCTGACCGAACTGCTGCCGCCGGAAAAGCTGGTGCCCGCCAACGGCTGGATCGAAGGCCTGACCGTGATGTCGATCATCCTGGGCACCGTGATGGGCGGCGCCCTGGTCAGCGGCGCCGGCTCGTCCTGGCTGCTCGGCTTCGACCTGCTGCCGATGATCGACACCGGCATCGACACCGGCAGCGAGGCGGCGATGGCGGTCGTGGTCGGCGTGTACGTGCTGGCCGCCCTGTTCAACCTGAAGATCCCGGACACCGGCGCGCGCTACGAGCACCAGGAACGCAACCCGGCCAAGCTGATCGCCGATTTCGCCAACTGCTCGGCCACGCTGTGGAAGGACAAACTGGGCCAGATCTCGCTGGCCGTCACCACCCTGTTCTGGGGCGCCGGCGCGACCCTGCAGTTCATCGTGCTCAAGTGGGCCGAGCGCTCGCTGAACATGCCGCTCGACAAAGCCACCCAGTTGATCGGCGTGGTGGCGATCGGCGTGGCGCTGGGCGCGGCGATGGCCGCGCGCATCATCCCGCTGAAGAAATCGCTGACCGTGATCCCGCTGGGCATCCTGATGGGACTGGTCGTGATGGTCATGACCCTGGTCCACTCGGTGATCATCGCCTACCCGCTGCTGGCTCTGATCGGTTTCCTGTCGGGCTTCTTCGTGGTGCCGATGAACGCGCTGCTGCAGCACCGCGGCCATGTGCTGATGAGCGCGGGCCACTCGATCGCGGTGCAGAACTTCAACGAGAACCTGTCGATCCTGACCATGCTCGCCCTGTACGCGATCATGATCACGCTGGACCTGGACCTGGACATCATCATCATCCTGTTCGGCATGTCGGTGTCGGGCATCATGTTCCTGATCATGCGCAAGCACGCGGCGAACCAGCGGGTGCACGACTCGCTGGCACTGATCGGCGAGCACAAGCACTGAGCGCCGCGCTTCGGCGCGCGCGGCCCGCTTGCAAATAACCTTTGCAAAATCTTACCTGAATGCAAATATTGTTTGCCGCCTAGGCGAGCCTGGCCGCCGCCCTCGCGCGCCAGTCGTTCGGGACGATGAAGCCCCGCTCGACCTCCTCCACCAGCCCCTCGCGGTGGCGCACCACCGCAACCAACACCGGCGAGGGCGAGGTCTCGAACTGGGCCGCGAGCTCGTCCATCAATTGTCCCCGGTCGAGCATCCAGGTGGCGGACAGCGCGCGGAACGGCGCCAGCCATTGCAGCCGGGGCAGCACCAGGAACTCCTCGCCTTCCAGCCGCTCGATCTCATCGAGGGCGCACCAGAAGCCGCGGCAATGGCCGGCGGTGATGCCGGCCATCTGCGGCCAGCTACCCAGTGGATAGAACAGCCAGCCCTTGACCAGCGCGCGCGCGGACGTGACCGGCCGTGGCAGGAGGGGCTGGGCGGCGGGATGCGCCCCAAGCGACAGCTGGCGCTCGAAGATCTTGCGCATCTTGCGCCCCAGGCTGTCGGCCAGGTTCGGCCCCACCAGCGCGTCGAGCCGCTGGCCATCTTCCCCATGCAGCAGGTAGAACTTGGTGGCGAATTCGATGTGTTCGAGTCCGCCCTGGCCGGCGTCGAGCAGGAAGTCGAACTCGCCGACGGTGTCGTTGCGGCTGGCGCGCACCTGCAGGCCGTGCGCGACCAGTTGCCCTTGGTGGGCGAAGTAGAAGGCCATCAGCTTTTCGGCGTACAGGCCGAGGCGCGTGTACATGCGTGCGCCCAGCGCCTCGTCGAGCGGGGCGGGATCGAGGTCGAGTGCGCCGAGCCAGGCCTCGACCTCGGGTGTGACGGGGCCGAGCGAAGCGATCCGCCCCTGCCACTGGGGATCGGCGACATCGAGCAGGTCGGGAGAGTCGAGCAGCCAGGCCAGGGCTCGCACCCGGGCGCGCCGCAGGTGGCCCCAGCGGCGCAGGAAGGCCTGCTGGTAGCTGTCAGCCCCGTCGGGCATCGGCCGCCCTCGCCCTGCACAGGTCGACCCAGGCGAGCGCCTTGTCGCCACCCCGGCGCAGCAGTTCCCCCGGGTGCAGCGTGGCCACCAGCGCCGCGTCGCCCAGCGCGTGGACGCTGCCGCGACTGCCGGCGAGCGGCTCCTGCAGCGGCTTGCCGAGCAGGCCGTTGGCCGCGATCTGGCCGAGGGTCAGCACGGTGCCCGCGCCGGTCAGCGCCAACTCCCGCTTCAGGAAAGGACGGCAGGCCGCCGCCTCCTCGGCGGTGGGCGCGCGCTCGCCGCCGTTCGCGCTGGCGGGACGGCACTTGACCAGGTTGGTCACGTAGACGTCGCGCTCGCGCGACAGGTCGACAGCGCGCAGCATATTGTCGAGCAACTGGCCGGTGTCCCCGGCCAGCGGGTGACCCGCCTTCTCGTCCGCCGGGGTCGAGGCGCCGGCGACGACCAGCCAGCGCGCCTGGCTGGCGCCGGCCCCCTGGACGGGCTTGCGGCCCTCACCGCAGGCGCTGCAACGGCGGCAACTGGCGATGGCAGCGCGCAGCGCCGTCCAGTCCATCCCGGCGATGGCCTGGTCCTCGCCTGCCGCCTGGTCCTGGGTCCGATCCTGGGTTTGATCCTGGGTCCGATCCTGGGTCTGGTCCTGGGTCTGGCCCTTCCCCGCCGGGGCGGCGGAACGCGCCTCGGGCGGTGCGGCCACGGCGGGGGCGGCCGCCTGCGCTTCCTGCCCTTCCTCCGGTCCCGCGAACTCCTGCGTCGCGACCGTGTCGGCATCCTGCGCCGCGCCGGCTGCTGGATGACGCGGCTGCCAGAGCGGGGCGATCCCCATCTCGGCCAGGAAGGCCGCGTCGCGTGCGCTTACCGCTTTCATAGCTCAAACCTCATCACGATCGCATCCTCCCGCTTGCCCTCATGGGCCGGATAGTAAGCCTTGCGGCGCCCGATCTCGCTGAAGCCGTAGCGCTCGTACACCTGGCGCGCGCGCTCGTTGGACGGTCGCACTTCGAGCAGCACCGAGGCCATGCCCTGTTCGCGCGCGCGCTCGACGATCGCGTCGAGCAGCTGGCGTCCCAGGCCCTGGCGCTGCCGGCGCACGGCCAGCGCAACGTCCAGAAGGTGGGCCTCGTCCAGCGCATACATCAGCAGGAAGTAGCCGGCCAGGACGCCATCGGCCTCGCGCAGGGTCCAGGCATCGTAGCCGCTGGCGATCGAATCGGCAAAGTTGGCCCGGCTCCACGGGTGCGGGAAGACGCTGCATTCGAGCGCGAACACCTCGTCCACGTCGCCCGCCGCCATCGGCGAGCGCACCAGGTCGTCGAGCCGGCTCCCGCTCATGCCCCGCCCTTGGCCGCGTTGATGGCCTGCCGCTCCGCGCTGGTGTAGGCGACCTTGTTGCGCAGGTAGAGCGGCTGGGCCTGGTCCGGGGGCACGGCCAGCCCGGCGCGCAGGGCGAGCGCCGCCAGCGGCGCCATGTCGCGCGCGTGCGGCAGGATGTCGGCCAGCGCCCCGGCCGCGAAATCGCGTCCGGCGAAGGCCTGCGGGTAGGCCGCGAAGCCGTTGCCGCAGGCGGCCATGCCCGGCACCGCGACCGGCGCCACCTCTTCCGGCGCGCACAGGATCGGACCGGCGACGCGCTGCCAGTTGCCGTCGTGCCGGTACTGCGCCCAGTAGACCTCGCCCATGCGCGCATCGAGCACGGCCAGCACCTCGCGCGCGCCGGTGCGCGCGCGGCAGGCCTCGGCCATCGCTTCGAGCGTCACCAGCGGAATCACCGGCAGCCCGGCCCCGAAGGCCAGGCCCTGGGCGACGCCGCAGGCGGTGCGCACTCCGGTGAACGAACCCGGCCCGGCACCGAACGCGATCGCGTCGCAGTCCGCCAGCGCGACACCGGCCTCGCGCAGCAGGTCCTGCACCATCGGCAGCACCGATTGCGAGTGGGTGCGCACGCCCGAGGATTCGCGCGCGGTGACGGTCCGGCCGGACAGCAGCGCGCACGAGGCCAGTTCCGACGAGGTTTCAATGGCAAGGATGATAGGCATGCCGTATTTTAACCCGCCAGCCAGGCAGCGGCCATGCCCGGGGGCGTGCCCCGGAGCGCCCGCGCGTGTAGAATTCGGCTCATGCATAGCCTGACCCTCGCCTCCGACAACCGCGAACGACTCGCCGCCGCCCTCGCCGGGGACGGCTGGGTGGTCGCCTGCCTGTGCGCCGCCTGGTGCGGCACCTGCACCGCCTACCGGGCCGCCTTCGAGCGCCTGGCCGAGCGCCATCCGGACAAGACCTTCGTCTGGATCGACATCGAGGACCAGGCCGACGTGGTGGGCGACCTGGATGTCGAGAACTTCCCTACCCTGCTGTTGCAGCGCGGCGACACGGTCGCGTTCTTCGGCACCACACTGCCGGATGCGGCGGTGGCCGACCGGCTGGTGCAGGCGCAGGCGGCCCTGCCCGACGAGGAACTTGCACGGCTGGCCCAGTCCAGCGCGGAACGGCGCGGGTGGCAGGCGGCCTGCAACCTGCGCGTGCTGCTGGCCGGGGCCGAGGGTTGAACGCCCGGCGCGCAGGAAACAGGACTTCGGCCCGGTAAAGCGCTACGCGTGCTTCCTGCCTCCGTGCGATATCGGCACGCGCATATTCGGTTCAGGAAAAGGCGATCAGCTCCATCTTCAACCCCGGCATCCCATCCGGGGCGTACACTGCCAGCGCACCCGCCTTCAGCGCGTTCTCATACAAGCTGCCCTTGGTGGATACGGAGAAGTAATACGTGTTCGGCCGCGTCGGCACCGCCGCTGGCACCTGCGGCATGTGCGTCAGCGGCACTCCCGGCAAGGCCGCACCGACCATCTTGTCCACGTCATCCGGTGCCCCCAGTTTGAGCCGGACGGGTACGGCCGCCACCAGTTCGAGCGCCGGCATGTCGGCGCTGATCGCGAAACAAAGCTGCGTATCCTCGGTCACCCTGGCCGGGTCGAGGCTGCCGCGGTAGAAGGCACGGCGGTCCTTATCGGCCACCAGAGGTATCAGGAAATACTTCGCCGCGATAACGGTATCGACCAGGTCGCGAAGCATCCTTTCGAGTTCGCCGAACACCTCGCCCAGCGAATCGTGCCGGTACGCCGGCAAGTCGGCGGTCTTGTAGCGGTCGGAAAATGTCATCAAGCCGCCCGCCGCAACCAGGAGCTTCTGATAGAGCCTCTCAGGATGCATCCCCCCCGACCGGACACAGTGCATCAACAGCGCATTGGCCGTGCTCACGATATTGAGCATCCACCACGACGAGATATCGCCCGCCCCAACTTCGTACACCCCACCGCTCGCCTTGCGGTGCATACGCTGCAGCGACTCGATCTTCGCGGTCATCGCGCTGACAAGTCCTTCCAGCACGACGCCAAGCGCCGGCGCGGCGCCTAGCCTGACGCACGGCGGGATGAACGACTGGTCGATCTCGAAGCCGCCATGCTCGGTACGGTGGACCCGGACGACGGGGATGCTGGTGTACGAGCCTCGCGCCTCGTCCTGGGCGACCAGCCGCGCCTGCCGCTTCAGGAACGGCACGTCGAGATCCAGCGCCTCGCTGTACAGATCCATCGTCGCCTGCGGGCAGCGCACGTAGCGCCCGTTCCCGTCGACGTTCCCCCCGTGCGGCTTGACGGCCGCCAGTGCCACATGGAACGTGAAGGTGTGCTCGTCGGCCGGCAAGCTGGCCAGGTCCACAGGCTCCGGCAACAGGTCCGATTCCGGCGCCTCGTATGTTTCCCCATCGGGGAAGATGACAGAGATCGCGTTCGCGCTGAGCTGGCTGTGCGCAAGTCCGTCCAGTTTCCACTGCACAGAGCGGACGCCCCAGAGGTATGGGTTGAGGGCCGACGCGATACGCTGCAGCCGCGCCTCGTGGTAGATGTCCTGGTACTGGAAGTGTTGCGGCCCCAGCGTCAGGCCTTCCGACCACATGATCTTGGATATCCCGCTCATCACCTGCCTCCCTTGATTTCCATCGCACAGATTCCTGGAAGCATGACCCGCAGTGCCGCTGTGCTTGTTGATCTCGCTCATCCCGACAACGCTTAATCCTTCCCGTCCAATTGCTTGCGACGGCGCAACGTTGCGGGCCATTAAGATCCGATAATGACAGGCGCGGCCTGTTCCGGGCGTCAAGGAGAACACCATGCATGGCTTCACACTCGGCCTGTTCGATCGGCTTGACGACGATGGGCACAGGCCAGGAAACAGGCGCGGAGGGCGTGTACGCGAATTCGAAGAAGCCAGGCGCGGCATCACCCGCGACCTGGAAGCGCTCCTCAATACACGCTCAGGCCTGCTGCCCGGGTCGCTGGCTGCCTACCCGGCGGTGTCGGACTCGATCGTGAACTACGGCCTGCTCGACTTCGCTGGCATGTGCATGAGCAGCGACACCGATCAGCAGGAGATCTGCAAGGCGGTTCGGGTGGCGATCGAGCGCCACGAACCCCGCTTGCACCGCGTCGTCGTGACGCTGCGGGCGGCCAGGGGAGCGATCAACCGGGTCGAATTCGTGATCACCGCGCGGCTGAAAAGCGCGGCGCACGGCGAACAGATGTCGTTCAATGCCGTGTTTCGCCCGTCCCTGCAGCAATACTCGATCGAAGGCGCCACCTAGACAGCGGGACCCCTCGTCATGGACGAATTGTTTACGAAGTACGAGCACGAACTCGTCATTCTCAGGTCGATATGCCGCGAGTACGCTCAGCGCTACCCGAAGGTCGCGGCACAACTGCAGCTCGGTGGCGATGCCTGCGCCGACCCGCACGTGGAGCGCCTGATCCAGGCCGTCGCCTTGCTCAGCGCCCGCGTCGCGAAGCGCCTGGATGACTCGTACCCGCAGTTCACCGAGGCGTTGCTCAACCTGCTCTACCCCCACTACCTGCGCCCCTTTCCATCGTGCGCCATCGCGCGCTTTGTCGGTGAACCGGGCGAGGACGGCGCGCCGGCGCACACGCCCGAAGTGCCACGCGGTACCCGGCTCGACTCGCCGCCGGTGCAAGATGTACCCTGCACCTTCACGACGGTGTACGACGTCGGGCCTTGCGCGCTTGCCTTGGCCGATGCGAGCTTCGACACCGCGGTCCACGCGCCCGTTTCGACGCGCCTGCCCGAGGACACCACCGCCATCCTCGCCCTCGCATTTGAAACCGCGCGCGCTGGGGAGGCGCCCGCGCGCGCAGCGGCCGCAGTCCTGCGCCTGTATGCCGACGCCGACGCGTCCCTCTGCGCCGCGCTGCGCGACATCCTCTTCGTACACGCCCGTGCTGCCTACGTCCAGCTTGGCGACGACGGACCTTGGGAACGCCTACCCGCGGTTCCCATCATGGCGGTTGGCTTCGCTCAGGACGAGGCCCTCATTCCACACGATGCCCGATCGCACGCCGCGTACCGCGTCCTGGCCGAGTATTTCGCCTTTCCAGACAAGTTCAACTTCTTCGACATCGATGTTCCCGCAATCCTCGCCCGCGTCCCGGCCGACTGCATGCGCTTCACGCTACACCTCGCGCTAGGCGACGTGGACACCGGCGGGGCCAAGGCGCGGATGCTGGCGAACCTGTCGAAACAGCACCTGCTGGAAGGTTGTACGCCCGTCGTGAACCTGTTCAGCCAGCCGGGGGTGCCGGTCGCGTATGACCAGCTTTCGGACAGCTACACCGTGCTGGCGAACGCCAGCATTCCACACGCGTTCGAGGTGTACTCGATCGACAAGGTCAGCATGGTGCGCCAATCCGGCAAGGACGGGGATGTCACGGAATTCCGGCCCTTCTATTCACTGCGGCACGGAGATGACGGCGGCACGGAGTGCGGTCGCTACTGGCTCATGCGCCATGACGAGACGCTTGCCATGTGCAGCCCCGGACACGAGAAATCGATCACCCTCGTCAATGCGGATCGCGACCCCTACGCCGTCGAGCGGAACACGCTGTCCATCGAACTGACCTGCACCAATCGCGGGCTTCCGTGCGCGCTGAGGGTCGGCTCGCCCGGCGGGGACTTGTTCGTCCCGGGCGCGGGCAAGAACGACTACCTGGTCCGCCTGTTGCGCAGGCCGTCCCGCCCACTCCGGCTGGCGAACGGCCCCGACATGCATTGGCGCCTCATCTCGCATCTCTCGCTCAACCACCATTCACTGATTACGGATGGCGCCGAGGGTCTGCGCGAAATGCTGGCCTTGTATGACCTCGCGCAGTCACCCGTCTCGCGCCGGCAGGTGCGCGGCCTCGTCGCACTTGAACAGTCTCCGACCACGGCGTGGATCAGGCACAAGCGCGGTGCATCCCTGGTACACGGCACGGAAGTCCGCCTCACGCTCGACGAGGAAGCCTACGCCGGGGCCGGACTGCACCTGTTCGTGCAGGTCCTTGACGAGTTCTTAGCCTTGTACGTGCACCTGAACAGCTTTGTCGAACTCGTCATCCTGTCTCACCAGAGTGGAAAGGAACTGTTCCGATGCAAGCCACGAAGCGGGCGCATGAATCTTCTGTGATCGGCCTGCTGCTGGATGCGCCGCAGCGATTCAGGTTCGCGCAGTTGCTCAACCTGCTGCTGCGCGAACTCCGGCTCCAGGGCGTCAGCTACGAGCGCGCGTTCCGGGAAGTGATCTCGTTCCGGAACAGCCTCTCCCTTTCCTTCCCGGCGAGCGAAGTCCAGGCGCTCGACGTCGAGCCACAGGCCCAGGACACACTCGGCGCGATGCGCCGTGGCGAGGTGGCGCGCATCCGTATCACGCCAGCCTTCATCGGGCTGCTGGGAGCCGGCGGCACTCTGCCCCTGCACGACACCGAGCGGATCGCATCGCGCCAGGCGCAAGACAGGGACGCGAGCCAGCGCGAACTGCTCGACGTTCTCTCGAACAGACTGGTCTGGCTATTCTACGAGGCGTGGGCCAAGTACCGCGTCGAGCACGATCTGGATGTGCGCGGCCACGACCGTCTGCTGCCCATGCTGAGCGCTATCGCCGGTGCGCCAACGGGCCGCCCGTCCCCGTCCCCGTTCGCCAACCAAGCCAGCCTGGTCAAGCGGGAAACGATCGCCTATTACTCGGGGCTACTCAGGACCCGGCCGGTATCCGCCAGCACTGTCGAGCGCGTCTTGGCCGCACACTTTGGCGTGCCCGTCCAGTTGGAACAGTTCGTGGGCTGTTGGGATTCCATCGCGGAGAACCGGCGCAGCAAGCTTGGCACCACCGTCCCGGTCCTTGGTTTCGGCGCCACGCTGGGGGTGCGCATCTGGCGGCACGACCTGCGCGCGCGCTTGCACATCGGCCCGCTCGACGAGGTGCAGGCCCGCGGCTTCCTTCCCGGCGGGAAGGCGCTTGCCGCCCTGGAGGAAATAGCCTGCCTGTTCGCCCTCCCCGGGCTGCGATACGAAGTGCGCCTGCTGCTCGCGCCCTCCGCCGTCAAGCCACTGACCCTGCGCACGCGCACCACACCGCATCGGCTCGGGTGGACTACCTTCCTGACCGGGACACCCGGAGTCGCGCTTCACCCGGAAATCAGGCGGGTACTTCGTCGGCCGGCAGGCGCCATGCCCATCGCCGTACAGGCGTCCGCATAACCGAGCCGGGTGATGCCTTCGCCTACAGGCTGCCGTGTGGCGGGGTCCCTGCCCCTGCTCCCTGATTCGTGCCAGGAAACGTGTTGATTTCGGTCAATTTCAGATTCAAGGCGCCAGAGTAAGGTAGCCGCTGAACATTTCTTTCTTGCGCTACGGTCAGGCCGAGCGCCAACGGGGGGCGTGGATGGGTGGGGATTACGTGGTCGCGGCCGGTGCGGCGCTATCGGCATTCAGTGGAGCGTCTCAACACAACCGGCTGTTACGGTTGGAGTTCCCATGCAAGGACGGCCCTCCTGCCATCCTGCTCCCCAACAGGCTCGTAGCCCATGAGGAGGTCTCGCGCGGGTTTCGCTTCGATGTGGAGGTGCTCTCGGACGAGCCGCGCCTCCCCCTCAAGTTGCTGATGGGCCGGATGGTGACAATCTCGCTCGTGCGCGAGGACGGGTCTCTACGTTACTTCAACGGCTACATCACCGAGTTCCGCTTCGTCCGCGCCGATGGTGGCTTCGCCTTCTATCACATGGTGCTGGAACCCTGGCTCGCGTTCGCCCGCCTGCGCAAGGACAACGTCTCGTTCCACGGCAAGAGCGTGCGCGAGATCACCGAGACAACCTTGAAGCACTACCGCCAGGCCGACTGGCATATGCACATCTGGGAAGACGATCCGCGCCTGACCGTCGCCAACCAGTACGACGAGACCGACTACAACCACCTGCACCGCCGCTGGGAAGCGCTCGGCCTGCACTACTGGTACGAGCACCGGTTCGACGGCCATACGCTCCTGCTGTCGGACAAGAGCTTCCTGAACGAACCGATCGACGCCACCCGCCACGACGACCCGGACGTCATCCCGTTTTGCGACAAGCGAGGCTCGCTCGCCGGCGACGGGATCCGTGAATGGACGGCGATCCGCCGACTCGGTTCGGGGAAGACCACGCTGGCCAGCTTCGATTACAAGAACCCGGACGCCCAGCGCGCGAGCTACCAATCCGCCAACCGGCAAGGCGACATCTTTCCCTACGAGGTGTACGAGGACACCGGGTCGTACGGCTTTCGGATGCGCACCGACGGCGAAGCGCTCGCGGCGAAGCGCATGACGGAGCGGGACAAGGACACGCAGTACTTCGAGGCGTCCGGGAATGACAGGACCGTGCAGTCGGGCCGGACCTTCAAGCTCGGCGGCCATTTCAGCGCCGAGCCACGGTCCAAGGAATACGACCCGGAGCCACGCAGGAGCATAGGCGATCGGAGCTATCTCATCCTGGCCGTGGACCATGAAGCGGTCAACAACTACCAGGCCGGGGCCGGCGCGCCGTCGCACTACGAGAACCGGTTCACCTGCATCCGCAAGGACATCCGGTGGCGGCCGGGCCCCGGCTTCAACAGCGAGCCGGCCACCTATACGGGCCTGCACACGGCGACCGTGGTCGGCCCGGCGGGCGCCGAGATCCACACCGACGGCCACGGACGGATCAAGGTGCAGTTGCACTGGAACCGCCTGGACAAGTACGACGAGAACAGCTCGCCCTGGCTACGGGTGATGAGTCCCGCCGCCGGCAACGAATTCGGCCAGATCCGACTGCCGCGGGTGGGCGAGGAAGTGGCCGTCGTGTACGCCAACGGGAATGTCGACCATCCGATCGTTCTCGGCGCCGTCTATAACGGGAGACACAGGCCGCCCTGGCGGTTGCCGGCGCAAGCCGCCCTGGCGGGACTACGCAGCCGGGAACTCGGCGGCGGCGCGCGCGGCAACCACCTCGTCCTGGACGACACCAAGGAGCGGATCCAGGCGCAGCTCAAGAGCGATCATCTCGCCAGCCAGCTCAGCCTGGGCCATATCCACCGCATCGAAGACAGTGCCGGGCGCAAGGACGCACGCGGCCAGGGCTTCGAACTGCGCACCGACGGCATTGGTGCGGTTCGCGCTCAGCAGGGCTTGTTGCTTAGCGCCGAAGGCCGGCCGAATGCCCGCGCCCACATCACCGACATGGGGGAGACCCTGGCACGCCTGGCGCAGGGCCAGGAGTTGCACGACAGCCTGTCGCAGGTCGCGCAACAGGCGCAGGCGCATCAGCCGGGCGACCAGGACGAGGTTGTCGCTGCGCTGCAGGCGCAACTCGACGCCATCAAAGGCAAAGGGGGCACGCCCGCGCAGGGCGAATTCCCGGAATTCCAAGCTCCCCACCTGCTTCAGGCCAGCCCCGCCGGCATCGAAACCAGCACGCAGGGTTCCACCCACTTGATGAGCGTCAAACACACAGCCGTGACCAGTGGCGGCCATGCCAGCCTCAGCGCGGGCAAGAGCTTGCTTGTCAGCGTCAAGGAAGCGGTGCGCATGTTCGCCTACAAGGCCGGCATGAAGCTGGTGGCGGCCAGCGCCGACATCGACATCACCGCCTTGAAGGACAGCGTCAACATCCTGGCAAAGCTCAACATCACCCATACCGCAAACCGAATCACGATCACGGCAAAGGAAGAGGTGGTGATCAACGGCGGAACCAGCTTCAGCCGCTGGAACGCATCGGGGATCGTCCATGGCACCAATGGCATCTGGCGGCAGCACGCGGCAGAGCACCGCTTCGTCCCCGGCAAGAGCGAAGGCACGCCGGCCTTGCCGCAGACGGTGCAGCTGCCGCTGGGACAGCTTGATCTGCACCATCAGTACGTGAGTCCGGAGGGCGGCAAGAAGCAAGGGATCCAGCAAGGCGAATACACCGTCACCGACGCTGAGGGCGGGGTCCACAAAGGGGCACTCGACGCCAATGGCTTTGCCAGCGTGGCAGGCCTGCCGATGGGAATGGCCACGGTCAGCTACGGCAAGGATCCGCGCAACCCGTGGGATGAAGGCAGCTATCTCGGCCAGGAAAGCGAATGGCCGGTCGCGGCGCAGCCCGACGCTGGCGCCGCCGCTACCACCGCAGCGGCGACATCTGAACGGCCAGCGCCAGCGCCGAGGGGGCAGAAGCCTGGACTGCTCGCCGGCGCCCACGCTGCGGCAGGCACTCTCAACGGCGCGGCGGGCAGGCTCAGCACGATTGCACGAGCAGCGCAGCAAGTGACAAACGCGGTGCAATCACTGCCAAAAGGCGGCACGCAAGGATTGCTGGCTCCGGTCGGATTGGCGGCCCTCGCCAACGTCGCGGGCAAGCTTCCGGTCCGCGTGACACCCGGTGCGTCAAGTACCGGCACCCCCGCCGCCGCCCTCGCGACCGCCCCCGGCTCGCCCGCATCGTTGCCGCGCATCGGCGCTGAAGTGCCGCCCTCGATCCCCAAAAAATCCGTCGTATAAGAACATGACCGAACCCACCCAGACTCCGCCCAAGCCCCCAGAGCGCGCGCCGGAAGTCGCCGTCGCCCCGCTCAACACCATCGACCAGCAGGACGTCGGTGCCAGCGCCGCCGCCTTCGACAAATGGCTGCGCACGATCAGCCATGACTACGTCACGCTGGAACGCCTGAACACGGTGGCCGGTAGTCTGCCGGTGATCGGCAACATCATGGCGCTGATCGACGCCATCATGGACATCGTGGGGGTGATCCAGAACACCATCAACAAGAAGGAAACCGAATTCCTGCACTGGGTCAGTCTGGGCATCAACCTGATCGGCGTGGTGCCGGTGCCGCCGGGGATGAGCGCGGCGCGCATGAGCCTGCGACCGGCACTGCACCTGGCGCGGCAAAAGCTGGCACTGGGCGCCAAGGATCTCGGTAGCGCGCTGGTCGAGGTGCTGGTCGCGCACCTCAACGCCACGCTGGCCGGCGAACTCGACACTTTCATCGACGGCGCGATGGACAGGCTGGCCGGCATCCTGGACGAGTGCGCCAACACCGCCGACGGCATCGCCGACGACCTCATCAAGGTCCTCAATCGCTGCATCGGCAAGGAACCGCTGTTCGACGTGGCCACCCCGGCGGAAGTGGAGGACAAGCTGCACGACCCCAAGGCGCAAAGCAGCTGGCGCCGCATGCTTGGCGCCCTTGGTCGGCAGTACAAGATGAGCGCGAACTACGTTGTCGCCGCGGCGGCCAGCCGGCTGCCGAAGGGCGTAGAGGCTGGCGTAACGGGCCTTGTCGAGCACCTGGCCGACTTCAAGCCGGCGTTTCGCGGCAAGCTCGCCGCCCTGGCCGACGAACAGAAGCAGATGAGCATCCGCTGGATCCTGATGCGGCTGCGCGAGGCGGTCAGCAAGCACAAGCGGCGCTATCCGGCGCTGGTCCCATCCAGCAAGGGCGCGGAGCACAGGAAGAACAAGCCCGGCCACGAACTCGGCGCCATCAGCCGGCAACGTCCGGCCAAGGGCGACGCCAACGCCTGCAAGCTGTGTCCCGCGAAAGGCGGCACCGCGCACTCGATCAGCTTCGCCACCGGCGCCGAAACCTTCACTCATAGCGACTTCGTACTGGATGCGCCGCTCCCCATCGAATGGAGCCGCACCTACCGCAGCCAGCTGATCGCCTATGACCACGGCAACCTCGGCGCGCGCTGGCTCACCCCGTACAGCGCCCGCGTCGACGTGCTCGGCCAAGGCAAGCCATCTGGCATGCTCTATCACGCCGCCGATGGGCGAAGCCACCGGTATCCGTACCTGGGTGTCGGCCAGCGGCACCACGATCCGGTCGAGCAGATCACGCTCACCCGCGTGAGCCCTACCCTGCTCACGCTCGACTTCGGCAAACCGCTGCCCGAGGGCACGCCCAGCCCCTGGCGCGAGACCTACGAGCTGGTCGACACCGTGCGCGCCAAGGCGGCCGAACTGGGCAAGGAGCATTTCCGGTTGGTCGCGCTGCATGCCCCCGACGGCGCCGCCCTCGGCCTGCGCTACGACCACGTCGTCGCCACCGGCCCATACGCCGGTGAGGAGGTGCTCAGCGACATCGTCAGCAAGCAGGGCGAGACCATCATGGCCCATGCCGGAACCCAGATCGACGTCGATAGCGGCCGCATCGTGGCGCTATGGGAAATCCGGGACGGCAAGCTGGTGCGCCAGCTTGCCGTCTACGACTACGACGAGCAC
>FWWL01002351.1_pt1 | contig 39711 bp, 40 predicted proteins | sample 2228331 | NCBI WGS metagenome assembly FWWL01 (sample SAMEA103939775, study PRJEB20133) | metagenome
GGGGAGGAGGTGGGCCTCATCGTGGCCGGGTTTGGCCGCACCCCGGCGCCCCTCCCCCGCCTGGGGCGGCCTGGGGACCTCCTGTACCTGGCCGGGGACCGGTGGGGGCTTACCGGGGCGGCGATTGAGGGGCATTACGGGGGGCGGGACTTCTCCGGTTTTGCCGCCATCCGGGAGGCGGCCTTCTACCCCAGGGCGCGGCGGGAGCGCCTGGCCCTAAAGGGCCTCCCTAGGGGGGCCTTGGACTCCTCGGACGGCCTGGCCGAGTCCCTCTGGCAGCTTTCTGAGGCCACAGGCCTTCGGGTGGAGCTTGTAGGGCTTCCCCTGCATCCCGAGGTCCTCCGCTGGACCGGGGGGGATAGGGCCTGGGCGGAAAGGCTTGTCCTCTATGGGGGGGAGGAGTACGAGGCGGTCCTGGTGGTTCCCCCCGAGAGGGAGGGGGAGGTCCTGGCCCGGGCCCAGGCCGTGGGCCTTCCCCTTTTCAGGCTGGGCCGGCTCGTCCCGGGGGAGGGGGTTTTCCTCCGGGGGGAGGCCGTGGCGCGGCGGGGGTACACCCATTTCTAGGGGCCCCGCCGCGGCCAGACTTGGGGCAGGGACCCCAGATGGGCCTTGATGGCGGACCCTGAAAAAGCGCCCGTGTGGAAGAGCCTGCGCCTGGGCGCCTGCCCCTTCCCGGGCTGGCCTGGGGGCTTATACCGCCTTGCCCTGGCGAAGCCAGGGTGGGGCCCAAAGCCCTTGGTGGGCCTATGCTCTGCTCTGGGGCTAAGCGGTAAAGGGCAGTGGGCTTTGGCCCACACTGCGGTTGTGGTACCCTGGACCTAGATGACCTTGGAGGACAGGCTCACCAAGCTCGAGGGCATCGTGGAGGCCACCCTTAAGCTCCTCCCCGACCGGGTGGCGGCCCTGGAGGCCGAGGTCAGGGGCTTGCGGCAGGAGATGAAGGCCGAGGTTCAGGGCCTGCGCCAGGAGATGAGGGCCGAGATCCAGGGCCTGCGGCAGGAGGTGAAGGCCGAGGTTCAGGGCCTGCGCCAGGAGATGAGGGCCGAGATCCAGGGCCTGCGGCAGGAAATCCAAGCCGCCCTCCAGGAGCTTGGCCAGGAGCAGAGGGCTGAAATCCAGGCCCTGCGCCAGGAGATGCACACCCTGGTGAACACCGCCTTCAACCGCCTCATGCTTCTCTTCACAGGGGTGGCGGTCATCCTGGCTCTTCTGACCCTTTTGCGCTGAGGCCGGAAGGGGAACCTAAAGGTCTCCTTTCGCACGCCATCCCATCCCCATCCCGGTCTAGCTGGAGGCGGCCTCGAGGCTCAGGGCCAGGCCCTTTACCTCCTCGAGGAGGGTTGAGGCGTCCTCCGCCAGGGCCTGGGCCCGGATGGGGCTATTGCGGAAGCCGAAGTGGAGGAGGTCGTTGCGCAAGGGGGCGATCTTGCCCCAGGCCGAGCGCAGGACCTCGGCCTTGGGGTCTAGGGGGTCCTTTCGGTTCAGGAGGTCGTTTAAGGCCTCCTCCGCCTCTTGCCTGAGGCTGTTGTCCTGGAAGATATCCCCTTCCTTCCCCTGTCGCCAGAGGTAGTACCCCACCAGCCATTCCCGGGCCAGGCCCACGGCCTTTTCCCACTGCTCCCGGTCCCAGTACCACTTCACCTGCCTCCAAAGGGCGAGGAGCTGGGCCTTGGGGGTCTCGGCCTTGGGGACCAGGGGCTTTAGGGTCTCCCTCAGGCTGGGCAGGAGGAGGTCTAAGGGGCGGTGCTCAGGGTCTAGGGCCTCCCCGGCCCGCTTCAGGTTCCCCAGGGCCACTTTGGCGAGCTTCATGGCCTCCAGGGCCCGGTTCCCCGCCAGGGCGGTGGAGAGGGCTTCGAGGTCCTTCACCGCCTGGTTCAGGGTGGGGTTCAGGGGCCGGCGGCCCCGCACCTTGGCCAGGGCGGCCATCCCCCGGGCGTCCCCTGTGTCTAGGAACCGCCGGGCGGCGACCGCCCAGTCCAGGAGGCTCAGGAGGGGGAGGAGGTCAAAGACCGGGGTCTTATCCCCGTCCCGGGCCTCAAAGGCCCCGTAGAGGATGTGCCGCACCTCCACCCTCCGGGCGGCCCGGAGGAAGGCCAGGGCGGCCAGGCCCACCATGGGCAGGGAGCGAAGCCCATGGGTCACGTCCAGCACCACCTCCACCTTTTTCTCCGGCAGAATGGCCTCTTTCTCCTCTTCTTTCTCCAGAATGGCCTCGGCCAGCCTCTGGTAGATGGCCCAGAGCTCGGCCTCGGACCGGCCCTCAGGGATCTCCCGGAGGTTTGCCTTTAGGCCCCGGGCCTCCAGGCGGGGCCAGGTCTTCTGGAGGGTCGTGGGGGTGGCCAGGAGGAGGAGGTCCTCCCCGGGGAACCAGCGGCTTAAGGCCTCCTGGATGAAGGGGGTCTGGACCTTGGGAAACCCCTGTAGGGTGTAAACGGTTTCTTCATAAATATATTCCCCGTCGATCCACCTGCCTAGACCCAGGAAAGAAACAAGCATCTGGTCCTCCTTCCAGTCTATTATTATAGGCGTGTTGGAACCCAGGTTACCCTGCCCCTACTGCCAGGGGAGGGGGCAGGTCTATGAGGAACACCCCAGGTTCTGCCCGGACTGCGCGGGGTCTGGGGGGTGGACGGCCCTGGGCTGGGGCGGGGAGACGCAGTGGGAGGCCTGCGTGACCTGCGGGGGCTTGGGCTCAGTCCTGGAGGGGGAGTATAGCCTCTGCCCCTACTGCGGGGGCCAGGGCTGGCTCCGGCCCGAGGAGGCCCAGGGCGTACCCAGCCCGGGGGCGGGGTGCCTGGTCCTCCTCCTCGCCCTGGCCCTTCTGGCCTGGTGGCTCCTCTAGAGCCCTAAGCGTTCTAGGCTTCGCCTTAAGGCCTCCTTCCTTTTGGCCGCTTGCTTCAGGTCCTTCAGGGCCATGCCCTGCAACAATCCTTTCTCCTCCAGGGCCTCCCGGACCTGCTGGGCCTCCGTGGGGTTGAGCTTCTGGAGGAGGTCGGCGTGGCCCTCGAGGAAGGCCTCCAGGCTTTTGTAGGAGCGGGAAAGCCCCTGGATCTTGATCAGGAGCCCCTCGAGGACCGGGGAGGGTTTGGGCTTAGGCGGGTCCTCGAGGACCATCCGCCCGTACCCGGAACCCGTCTTGCCCCCTATCCCTTCCTCGGCCAGGGCCCATTCCAGGATCTGCCAGGCGGCCTTAAGCCAGGGCCTGGGGTCCTTGACCCCTGGGGCCGGGGCCAGGGCCAGGAGGAAGGTTCCATGGACGCTCAGGAAGGGGACGGGTGTGGGGCTATCCCAGTCGGCTGGGGGTTTATCCCCGGTGTAGTAGTCGGCGTGGTGGGGGGTCATGACGTCGGGAAGGAAGCACCACTGCCCAGGTAGGGGCAGGGCGTCCAGGAAGAGCACCGCCCCTCCCTCCTCCGTGGTTCCGAAAAGGGCCCTTTGGGCCTCCCCCCGGTAGAACTTGGCCAGGTTCCGCCGCCAGGCCTCCCCCTCCAGGCGTAGGTGGGCGTACCGGCTGGCCAGGCCCTTGAGGGCCGAGCCCGGGATGTAGGGCACCCCGTAGGTGCGGTGCAAGGTGAGGCTCGTCTCCAAAACCCCTTCCCCCCCAAGGCCTAGGACCAGCCGGCCCTGGGTCCGGGCGGTCCGGAGCTCGGCCCCTATGGCCTTAAGCCCTTCCTGATACCGCTCAAAGAAGTCCTTGTACTCCTGGGGCTCCCCTAGCTCCTCCGCCACCTCCCGGACCAGCTTCTGTTTGGCCCCCTTGTCCTCCTTCTCCTGTTTGGCCCCCTTGTCCTCCTTCAGGACGCTTTGGATGTACTTGTCCAACCAGAGCCCGGCATGGGTCTCCCGCTCCTTTTCCTTCGAGGGCTTCACCTCGGTTAGGGCTTGGCGTCGGGTTGAGGTCATCCCCACCCCCTCAGTCCTGGATGAGGGCCTGGGCGAAGCGCTTAAACCATTCCGCCGCCCCCAGGACCTCCCGGGTCAGGCGGAGGTATTCCAGAAGCTCCGCCCTCTGGGCCTCCTGCCCTAGCTTCCCTAGGCTCTCGTAGCCCAGCACCTGGGCCAGGTCCTCCCCGAAGGCCTTGTGCGCTTCCTTGCCCCGGGACTCCACAAAGGCCAGGGCCTGGGCCAGCCCCGCCTGCCGCACCAGGACGGGGAACTTAAGGGCCATGGCCTTGTACTCCTTGGCCTCCTTCCTTTTAGCCTGTTCCGCTACCCTCTGGTAGGCCGCTTGGGCCCAGACCTGTCCCCGGGTGCGCATGGCCTACCTCCCCAACCGTAAGGCAGCGAGCCCCCGACCCACTGTGGCCTTGCCGCCAAGCTGGAGGGGTCTTTCCACCAGCTGGCCTAGTTTTTCTAGGACCTGGTCGGCGGTCAGGTCGGACGTCTTGCGGTGGGTGGCCTCGGCCCGGACCAGGGTATAGAGGAGGCTCTCCGCAGGCAGGTTCTCCTCGTACCAGAGGGCCCCCTGGGCCACGGTCTTGGTCTCGTCCTCCAGCCGAACCCGGGCCACCACCTCCGTGGCCGTTTCCAGGAGGAAGTTCATGATGTCGTCCGATAAGAGGGCAAGCCGGCCCTTAAGGGGGGCCTGGGTCCTCTCCCTAAGCCAGCCCTCCCACTTGCCCACCATCGGGTCCTCCTGGGCCTTTAGGTCCAGGTCCTCGAGGTAGACCTTCTCCTTGTGGGCGAGCCGGCTCCCGGGGGTGAGACGGGCCTCCTCCCCTGAGGGCAGGGTGGGCAGTTCCGGGGGGGTCAGGCCGGCGAGCTGGGCCTCCCGCCGGAACCGGTCCAGGAGGTAGGGGCTGGTGGCGTAGGCGAAGACCCCGTAGACGCTCCGCACCGGCAGGAGGAGGAGTTTGGCGTCCCCCACCTGGAGGGCCCCCGCGTGCTCGTGGGCGTTATCCGTTTCGGGTCCAAACACCGCCCAGACCTCCTCCTTGGACCAGGCCCTCCTGGCCTGGTCCCGGAGTACCCCCTTGAGGGAGGAGCCTGGCAGGTAGGGGATGCCCGTGGCCCGTTCCCGGGCGATGGGCAGGTCAATGGAACCTACGCCTTGCCCCGTCCCCGCGTGCAGGGGGGAGAGGGCGTGGATGAAAAGCACCGCAAGCTGGTCCATGGTTTACCTCCCGTAGTTTTTCAAAAAGGCCAGGAAGGCCTGCAAAGGGTCGGTCTGGCCTTGGAGGGGGATTATGTCCTTGGCCTCGTCCGGGGTAAGGCTGGTCTCCACCGGCCAGGATCGTTCCCTGCGTTGATCCCGTACGTACAGGGCCACCCCGCCCGGGGGGAGTCTATCCCCCTCTAGGACGGCCACCAGGGAGGTCTTCTCCCCCAGAGGGCGGAGGATGAGGGGGCTGGCCCGGCGGTCGTAGTTCCTGGGTTTAAGTTGGATACCCTGGCCCTTTAGGCGCCCGTCCCTAAAGCGGAAGACGATAGGCAGGCCGAACTGGGCCCGGGGGAACTTGCCCACAGGGGCACGCTGGGGGTTGCCCCCGATGAGGCGGCGGATAGCCTCCGGTTCGGGCCAGTGGGACCGGCCCGGACCCTTGCTCCCTTGGGGCCGGCTCTGCCGGAAGGCCTGGTAGGCCTCAGCCAACTCTTGCCAGCTTTTGGGGACCACCCGGACCAGGCTTTGGGGGGTGAGGTGGGGTACCCCTTCCGGCCATCCCCCTTCCCAGGCGTACCGCTCTAAGCCCTTCTGGACCTCCTCCTGGACCTCCTTCACCTCCCTGTAAACCTTGTCCTCCCGGACCAGGGCCCCAAAGCCCCGCCGGGTCCTGGCCCCCACCCCGCCGAAGACCTCGAGGCCAAAGAGGGCCGCCTCCACCTCTTCCTCGAGGTCTTTGGGGAAGACCAGGCGGAGGCGGAACCGGACCCCAGACCGCACCGGGACCTTGTCCTGCCGGAGGGGAAAGCCCAGGTACTGGACCGCCCGCCCGTAGCACTCCAGCTTCTTCTCCTGCCCCGGGTCCAGGACCTCCACCTCCACCTGCAGGGGGGAGGAGCGGTCCGTGCTCCCGAAGACCTGGGACTCCAGCTCCCTAAGCCGACCCAGGTTCCCTTCCGCCTGCCACCCCCTCAGGGCCCGCCACCAGAAGCGGAGGCCTCCCCTTAGCCCCGCGCCCCGGATGGGTTCCCGGGGGTCAGGCTTTAGGGGCTCCACCCCGCCCCCCACCAGGGGGGTGAGGAGGCGGTAGGTCCTTTCCAGGATCACCCGGTCCCCCTCCCGCTTTCTGGGCGCAAACTCTTCCCGCCACGCCTTCATACCTCCTCCCAACGGATGGGCTTCCCGTTCCAGACCCCCACTGCGGCCAGGCCGTACCCGTCTTTCCGGTCCTGTTCCCCATCCGAAAGGTTCTGAAACCAGACCCTTTCCAGCCAGGCCTGGACCTCCCCCTCCCCCCAGGCCTCGGGGAGGCGGAGGAAGTAGACGCTCCCCGCGGGGACGGCTCGGCGGCTGGGTTTGGGCCTACCCTTTTGGAGGTCCCAGCCCGAGACGGTCTGGGGCCGGCCCACCAGGGCGGCCACCACCTGGGCCCCGTGGAAGGACCGGTCCCGGGGCAGGTAGGCCCCTTCCAGGAAGGCCGGGGTGAGGAAGAGGAGCCGGGCGGCCCGGGTCTTGACCAGGGCTGTAAGGAGGCCCTTGGGGGGCGGCGGGATGCCCGGCCCGCCCCGGGCGAAGAGGGCGAGCCGCCGCTCCCCGCCCAGGGGGTAAACCCCTTCCAGTTCCTCCTCCTCGGGCCAGAGGACCAGGGCCAGCCGCTTAAACCCCCCTTTGGCCCTCCTGGCGAAGGCCAGGCCCTGGGTCTGGAAGAGCCGCCCCTCGGCCGCGGTGCCGGACCCCGGGGCGATGGCCACGTGGAACCGGGTCTCCACCGTGGGCCCCTCGTGCCCCTCGGGCCGGAAATCCAGTCTGTCCAGGAGCCAGGCCTCGAGGCTCTCCCAGTACCAGAAAGGGGGAAGGGGGGAGGGCTTGGCCTTGAGGTCCGGCCGGGGGAGGCCTAAGGGGAGGAGGCCTTCGGGGAGGTTGGTCCCTGCGCCCCTAGGGGGTTCCAGGGGCCTTAGGGGGTAAACCGCCTCCCCGAGCCTCACCGCGTCCAGAGGCCGGGGGGCTAGAAGCAGCCACCCTGCCTCTTCAAGCTCGGCCAGCAGGGGGCCCCGTACCCCCCAGCCCAGGACCTCCTGGGCTGCCTCGGGGAAACGGATGCCCCGGGCCCGGCCCAGCCGGGCCCGGTAGACGCCGGCCAGGGTCTGGGGCAGAGGAAAGGGGAGGGTGCGGGCCCGGCTCCCGGGGTCTGGGGTGAAGGGCCGGCCGTCCCGCACCAGAAGGGGGTCGCGCGGTTCAATGAGCATGCCAGACCTCCAGGTTCTCAGGCGAAACGCCTGCCTGCTCCAGGGCCTGGGCCAGGGGCCGGGCCAGGAGGAGTTCCTGGGCCAGCCTCTCTAGGCCTAGGTCCAGCCCGGCCTTTAGCTCCTCGAGGTAGCCCCTAGGCATCTCCTTTCGCCCTAGCACCCTTAGGGCCTCGGCCTTGAGGGCTTCCTCGGCCAGGCCCATCCCTTCTTGGAGGAGCCCGGCCAGCTCGTAGGCCACCCGGTTCGGGATCAGGTCCAAGCGGATAAGATCTGCGTAGCGCAGGAGACGTTGGGTGAGCCGGGGGGCTTCATCCCACCTGCCCCAGGCCCAGGTCTCCCCGCCCGACCGGGGGCTATAGACCACGGCCAGGGCGTTCCGGCCCGCTTCTTTGGCCCTTTTCTCAGCTCGCCGCACCAGGTCCAGGGCGTCCTGGAGGGGTTCCAGATGGTGGACGATGGCCAGGCCCACGGAGAGGGTGGGGCAGGGGTCTAAGGAGAGGTTCTCTAGAGCCTTCCCGAAGGCCTGGGCCAGGGCCCAGGCCGTTGCCAGGGCGGTGTGCAGGGGCAGGATGGCCAGGACGTCGTCCCCGCCAGCGTAGACCAAGCTTCCGCCCTTGGCCTCCACTATCTCCCGCACCCTGGCCGCAAACCCCAGGGCCAAGGCCCGGGAAAACGCCCGGTGGTCCTCCGGGGTCTTCAGCCCGTCCAGGGCCTGGCCTATCCGGTCCCCGTCCGCGTGGAGGAGGGCGTAGTAGGCTCCAGGGCGGCCTAGCTCACGGTAAAGGGCCTGAAGCCGCTCCTTAGCCTTGGCCATCCGCTCAGGGTCCTCGGCCAGGGCGGGGAACTCCTCCAGGCGGTTCTCGTAGAGGAGGTGGATGTTGTACCCCTCCAGGGGGGTGCCCTTGAGGACGGGGTGGTGGGCCCCTTCCCGGGCCTCTGGCCCGGCCAGTTCCTCTAGGGCCTCGAGGCCCTTCTTCAGCTTCCCAAGAAGCTCCCTCTTCTTCAGGCCCTCCACCCAGGGGAGGGCTGCGGCCAGGCTGGTGCTCATGAAGCCCTGGGGCAGGGACCACCAGCGCTTGAGGAGGTCGGGGCCGGAGAGGTGTTCCCCAGGACGCAGGCCCAGGCTTAGTCTCTCGGCTTTGCCCTTCACCTGAAGCACGCTTTCCCGGGCCCCGTCCAGGGAGCTCTTGGGTTCCCAGGCCCCCCAGGTTACGGGGGCGAAGTCCCGGGTGTTCTTGCGGGCGGCGAGGAGGGCCATGAGCTGGCTTCGGGCCGCGGTGTAGGCCGCGGGCTCCGGTAGGGGTAGGTAGGCGTAGTACCCCTCCAGGAGGTCTTCCACCTGGCGGAGGGCGGCCTCGAGGTCTAGGTGCTGGGCCTTGGGGCCTAGGACCTTTTGGGCCTTTTGGCGCAGGTAGGCCCGGGCCGCCCTCAGGGCCTCCTCCCCCAGGGCCCGGGGGTCCTGGCCTGAGGGAATGCGGGCCAGGATCACGTTGGGGATGCCCGCCTGGCCTAGCTTTCCCAGCTCGTCTAGGCCTTGCGGCGCAGGGAAGATCAGGTTCTCAGGCCCTACACTTTGGGCCAGGGACTCGGCCACCGCTTGGGCGGCCTCGGAGAGGAGGCGGCTTCCGGCGTAAAGGTCCCGGGTTCGGCGCGCGTGGACGATGAATTCTTGCACCGGCCCCAGGCTCAAGACAAGCAAGTGTTCCACCATATCTCTATCTCTAATCTTAAGCCTGATCCCCCAATTCGTCAATTAGAGGTTTTCGGAGAGCCCTTGGGGCCCTCGCCGTCCTTGCTAGAACGGGACCCTGGCCCGTCCTTGATCTAAAAATCATCCTCGGTTAGAATCCCCCTTGTGAAGACCCTAATCATGACCGTAGGCACTACCCGGGAGCCCCTGGAGTACGCCCTCCTCCAGCACGAGCCCCAGGGCTTGGTTCTCATTGCCAGCCAAGGCAGTCTCCGCACTGCGGCCGAGGTCCAGGAGGCCTACGCTGGGGCCTTAGGGGGGAAGGTCCGGGTTTTTCTTCTGGACAACCCCGAGGACCTCTTGGAGGTTTACCGCAAGGGGATGGAGGCTCTCAAGCAGGCCCTGGAGTGGGAGTCCACGGCGATTATTGCGGACATCACTGGGGGTACCAAGCCCATGGCTGCGGGCTTGGTCCTGGCCCTTTCGGGCCGGGGTGTGGTCTTCAGCTATGTGGGTGGGGAGAGGCGGGACAAGGGGACGGGCCGGGTCCAGTCGGGCTCTGAGGCCCTCCGCCTTATGGAGGACCCCAGCCTCCACCTGGGCCTTAGGGACTGGGAGGCCTTCACCCGGGCCTGGAACGGCCTGAACCTCCTGGGGGCCCTGGAGGCCCTAGGCGCCCTAAAGCGCCGCCCCCTCACCCCTTCGGAGGTGCGCTTCTACGAGGCCCTCAAGGGGGTGGTGGAGGGGCTTATGGCCTGGGACCGGTTTCGCCACGCCGAGGCCCTGGAGCGGCTCAAGACCCACCTCCCTGTGGCCCTGGCCGTGGCCGAGGCCTGGGGGCACGGGGCCAAGGTCCGGGTCCTGGGGGAGCTCGAGGCCCAGCTCTCCGCCCTGGAGGAGATCGTGAGGCGGCAGGGCCAGCCTACCTTCCTTCTTCTCCAGGACCTTTTGGCCAACGCCGAGCGCCGGGCCCGGCAGGGCCGGTACGACGACGCCCTGGCCCGGCTCTACCGAGCCATTGAGCTTGCGGCAGAGGCTGACCTCTACGAGCGGGCGGGCCTCCCCTTGCGGGCGCCGGAGCGTTGGACGGAGCGCCTTCCCGAGGCCCTGCGGGAGCGGGCCCAGCGGCCTTTGGGAGGGATGGAGCTCCTGGAGCTCGCCTTTGATGTGGCCACGGCCTTGAGGCTCGAGGCCACCCTGGCCCAACGCCTCTGGGCCGAGGCCCGGAAGGAGCCCCTTAGGGACCTCCTTCGCCGGCGGCACGAGAGCATTTTGGCGCACGGGGTCCGGCCTGTGGAGGCGGAGGACTACCAGGCTTTCTGGGACTTCCTCCAGGGTTTAGACGAGCGCTTGAGGCCCCTTCCGCCCTGGCCTAGGTTCTGATGGTTCTGCACCTGACCCACCAGGGGGCCCTGTTGCGTCTGAGGGGGGGCGGCTCCTCTTGGAGGCCATAGGTTTTGCTACCAAAATCCGCCGAATTGCGACGGAACCATTATCTTTTTCGCTTTAAAAAACAAGGCCCCTGCCGGCGCGTTGTTTTCGCCATCTTTTTTGACCTGGTCCAAGCTCCTAGTCTGTGGTACTTCCCCTGTCCGGCGGGTCCGGACGGGGAGCTTGACAACCGGTTTTTTCCCTTGGGGACGATGAAAAGCCCACCTTTTCCATTTCTGGGGAAGGGGCTAGGCTGCTCCCTGACGGCAAAAACCCTCAAAATCTGGTCCCAAAACCTTAGGTAAAAATTACCTTTGTACCCAGTAAAGGAAAACCCCCCTCTAGAAGCAGCGTTTAGGACGGTGTTCCTTGGGGGTAAGAGTCAGGAAAAGAGCTTCCCCGTCAGGGGATTGCTACAGTTTCCGTGCGAGCTCGTTCCAAGTCATACCTCACCTCTTCGGGAAAAGAGCTTCCCCAGGGGATTGCTACCCTAGCCCTATTGAAAACTGGTTCGGTCAGGGTATAACGATTATATGAAGCGAGCCTTTTTATTCCTCCTTCTGGCCCTGGGGCTTTCGGGGTGCATCCTGGGGGTTCAGCACGACCTTAAGCTCCGCCCGGACCTGGAGATGGCCCAGATGGCGAACCTGGGCCTGGCCGCCCCTGACCTTAACGCCCTGGCCCAGGCGGTGGCGGCGAGGCTGGAAGGAGACCTGGCGGGGCATGAGGTCCGGATTGAGCCCCTGGTCCAGGGGGAGATGGCCGGGGCCCGGTTTACTGCGACCAGGGTCAGCCTGGAGGAGGCCCAAGCCATCCTCCGGGCCTTCTACGCCTCCGCCCAGGAGGGGGGCCAGTTGGAGCTCAGGCGGGAGGGGAACCGGTTGACGGTGGTCCTCCCGCCCCTTTCGGATGACCCGGGGTTGGTCAACCACTATATGCGCCGCACCCTCCGCCTTCAGGTCCCAGGCCGGGTTTTAGAGACCAATGGCGAGCAGGAGGGCCAGGCCCTGATCTGGCGCGAAGCCGGGGCCCTCCAAGCCCAGGTGGCTTACCGGGCCGCCCAGCCCCCCATCCTCCCCCTTCTCCTTTTGGCCCTGGCGGTGGCCGGGGGGGTTTACCTGTGGCGGCGCCGGGGCTTAAGGCCTTCGGCCTAGCCCGACTGGGGCGGGTATACTACCCCTATGCGGGCCTTTAAGCCCTACCTCTGGGACCTCCCCCCCTACTCCTACAAGCCCCAGGAGGCCCCCGTCAAGCTGGACCAGAACGAAAGCCCCCTGGACCTCCCCCCAGAGCTCAAGGAGGAGGCCCTAAGGCGGCTTAGGGCCCTCCCCTGGAACCGCTACCCCCCGCCCCATGCCGAGGGGCTAAGGGGTAAGCTCGCCCGCCTTTGGGACTGGCGGGAGGAAGGGGTAGTCCTGGCCCCGGGGTCCAACCTCCTCATCCTGGCCCTGGCCCTGGCTGCGGAGGAGGTCTTAGACCTCAAGCCCTCCTTTCCCTACTACGCCCAGGCCGCCCGGGCCGCGGGGACGCCTTACCGGGCCCTCCCCCTGGGGGAGGGGTTTAGCCTGCCCCTGGAGGATCTCCTTCAGGCCTTCACGGGGGGTGTCCTCTTCCTCCCGAACCCCCACGCCCCCACGGGGGCCCTCTTCCCCAAGGAGGTCGTGGCCCGCCTGGCCCAAAGGGCCCAGGAGGTGGGGGGGCTACTCGTGCTGGACGAGGCCTACCGGGAGTTTGCCGGGGTGGACCACCTGGACCTGGCCCGGGGGAATCCCCATGTGGCCCTCCTCCGCACCTTTTCCAAGGCCTTTGGCCTGGGGGGGATCCGGGCCGGGTACCTCCTCGCCCACCCCCAGGTGGCCCGCACCCTGGAGGAGGTCCTCCCTCCCTTTGTCCTCCCGGCCCATACCGGGGCGATTCTGGAGGTGGTCCTGGAGCATCCGGAGTACGCCCTTAAGGTGGCCCAGGCCATCCGGGCCGAGCGGGACCGGGTCTACCGGGAGCTCCTCCGCCACCCCTTTTGGCGCCCCTACCCCAGCCACACCAACTTCCTCCTGGTGGAGACCCCCGACGCCGAGGAGGCCTACCAGGCCCTCCTGGCCCAGGGGATTCTGGTGCGGCGGCAAGACGGGCAGGTTCCCGGGGCCATCCGGGTCACGGTGGGGCTTAGGGAGGAGATGGACGCCTTCCTAAGGGCGGCCTTTGGGGTGGCCCATGCGTGAGGCCCTGGTGGAGCGGGCCACGGCCGAGACCTGGGTCCGGCTAAGGCTTGGCCTGGACGGCCCCCCAGGGGGGGAGGTCCGGACCGGCCTACCCTTTCTGGACCACATGCTCCTCCAGCTCCAGCGGCACGGCCGGTTCCTCCTGGAGGTGGAGGCCAAGGGGGACCTCGAGGTGGACGTCCACCACCTGGTGGAGGACCTGGGGATCGCCCTGGGCATGGCCCTTAGGGAGGCCTTAGGGGGGGGCCGTGGCCTGGAGCGGTACGGGGAGGCCATCCTCCCCATGGACGAGACCCTGGTCCTCTGCGCCCTGGACCTTTCGGGGAGGCCTTATCTCGGCTTCTTCCCTGAGGCCTGGCCCGTGGTGGGCTCGGCTGGGGGGATGAACCACTACCACCTGCGGGAGTTCCTAAGGGGGCTGGTGAACCACGGGGGGCTTGCCCTTCACCTAAGGCTTTTGGCGGGCCGGGAGGCCCACCATGTGATTGAGGCGAGCTTCAAGGCCCTGGCCCGGGCCCTCCACCGGGCCACCCGGCTTACCCGGGAGGACCTGCCCAGCACTAAGGGCGTGCTCTGAGGCCGCCCTGCCCCGGCTTCGCCAGGGCCACGGTTCAAAGGCTATGCGGGCTTTGCTCATAGATTACGGCTCAGGGAACCTCAGGAGCGCGGCCAAGGCCCTCGAGGCCACGGGGTTTGCCGTGCGGGTGGAGGAGGACCCCAAGGCCTTCCCCGGGGCCGACCTATTGGTCCTCCCGGGGCAGGGGCATTTCGGCCAGGCCATGGGGGTCCTGGGGGAAAGGGGCTGGGCGGAGCGCATCCTGGCCCACGCCCAAAGGGGCCTCCCCTTCCTCGGCATCTGCATCGGCCTCCAGCTCCTCTTTGAGGCCTCGGAGGAGGCCCCTGGGGTGGGGGGGTTGGGCCTGGTCCCGGGCCGGGTCCGGCGCTTCCGGGCCCCTAGGGTCCCCCAGATGGGGTGGAATAGCCTCGAGGCCCAGGAGGGGCCCTTCGCCCCCTTGAGGGGCCGGTACTTCTACTACGCTAACTCCTACTACGCCCCCCTCACCCCCTGGAGCCTGGGGATGGGGGTGTACGGGGGGACGGCCTACACCGCCCTTCTCCATAAGGAGAACCTCCTCGCCGTCCAGTTCCACCCGGAGAAAAGCGGCCGGGCAGGGCTAAGCTTTCTCGCCCTAGCCCACCGCCACTTCCAGGTCCTCTAGCCTTAGGAGCCGCCCCTGGGCCCCTAAAGCGGTGGTGGCCAGGGCCCCGGCCCGGTTGGCCAGCCTTGCGGCCTCCAAGGGGGGCTTCCCGGTCATGATGGCGTGGGCAAAGGCCGCGGTGTAGGCGTCCCCCGCCCCTGTGGAGTCCACGGTCTCCTCCACGGGGAAGGGCTCCAAAAGCTCCTCCCCTTCCGGGGTGACCAGGATGGACCCAAGGGCCCCCACCTTGATGGCCAGATGGGTGAACCCTTCCTCCCTAAGCCAGGCCACCCCCTGGGAGAGGGAGTCCGCCCCGCTTAGGGCCAGAAGCTCCGCCTGGTTCATAAGGAGCCAGGTGACGCCCCTGAGGTAGCGCAGAAGCTCCCGCCCCGCGGCCCGGACCGCCCCTGTGCCCAGGTCGGCGAAGATGGGGAGTTCCCGCTTGCGGGCGGCCTCCAGGGCCTCCACCGCGTAGGCCCGGGAGGGCCCCCCCACCAGGGCGTAGGCCGAGAGGACCAGGGCCTCGGCCTGGTCCAGGTACCGGGGTTTAAACCCCGCGGGGTCTAGGTAGCGGCTTGCCCCCTCGGCGCTCACCATGGCCCTCTCCCCCCCAGGCACCAGGAGGATGAGGACGGAGCTCGTGGGGTGCTCCGGGTCCTCCTGGAGGTGGCGCAGGTCCACCCCTACCTCCCGCACCCGGCTTAGGGCGAGCTCCGCCAGGGGGTCCTGCCCCACCCGGCCCGCCAGGTAGACCCGGTGGCCTAGGCTCGCGAGCTGAGCGGCCAGGGTGCCCCCCGCCCCCCCGGGGCGCATGAGGGAGCGGCGGGCCGGAATTTCATCCCCTGGTTCCGGAATCCTTTCCACGAAGAAAAGCAGGTCAACCGAGACATCCCCAATGACAAAGAACCGCATCCCGCCTCCTTGTTTACCCCCACTTTACCGCAAGGGCCTCAACCCGTGAGGGGAGTATACCCTGGATTCATGAGAACAAAATAACAAAGCCCCGGCCCCTCTGGGCCGGGGTAGGGAAGGCTCCCTCAGTACCGCCGGTCCTCCACCAGGCCCCCTTCCAGGGCCTCCACCAGCTCTATCTCGTCCACCTTAAGCCCCGTGGCCCGGGTCAGGGCCTCCCCCAGGCCCTGTGGGACCCGGTCGGCCTTGAGGCGGAGGATGAGCTTATCCGTCCCCTCGGGCCAGCGGTCCACCACCACCTGAAACCCCTTGGGGTCCAGGCCGAACCCCGCCAGGACCGGTCCAAGCTCTGTGGGGTAGAGCTTGACCCCCTTGACCTTGACCATGGCGTCGGTGCGGCCGAAGACCCCCCGGGGGAGGACCACCCGCCCCTCCCGCCTCTCGGCGATGGCCAGGTCCCCGGTGCGGAACCGGAGCATGGGCATCAGGGTCCGGCTGAGGGCGGTGACCACCAGTTCTCCCTTTTCCCCATCCGGGACGGGCTCTAGGGTCTCGGGGTCCAGGACCTCGAGGACCGCCATCTCCGGGATCTCCCAAAGCCCATTCTTCTCCAGGGTCTCCGCGGCCACGATCCCAAGCTCGCTCGTTCCGTAGGCGTCCAGGGCGGTTCCGCCCAGGAGGCTTTCCACCTTTTCCCGGAACCCGGGCACCGAGGTGAAAGGCTCCCCCCCCGCTAAAAGGAGCTCAAACCGCCCCCCAGCCTGCCCCACCTTGAGGGCGAAGGAGGGGTTGGTCACCAGGACGTCAAACCCGTAAGCCTGGCCGATCTCCGCGATCCGCCCTGCCTCCCCGGGCCCGTGGGGGAAGACCAGGTTCCCCGCCCGCCAAAGGGCCTGGTGGAAGAGCCACCCCCCGGCGAAGACGTGGTAGCTGAAGGCCACCAGGACCCTTTTCCCCGTGAGGCCCAGCCTCCGGTAGTGCTCCGCCAGGGCCTCGGCCTGGTAGGCCAGGTCCTCCTGGGAGAGGTACTCGGGCATCCAGCCCATGAGGGGGCTTGGGGTGAGGTGCATGAGGCTTGCCCCCGGGGGCGGGGTGGGGTGGGCCTTGAGGTAGGCCACCCACTCCTCCCGGCCCGTAAGGGGGAGGGCGGGGAGGTCCTCGAGGGAGAGCTTATCCGGGTCTATGCCCTTAAGTTTCTCGGCGTAGACGGGGTGGGCCTGGGCCTGGCGCAGGACTTGGCGGAACCTAGCCAAACGGTCCATAAGGGCCTCCTTGGCTGGCATTATACCGGGGTGATCCGCCGCAAGACCTCTTCCAAGGGGGCGGTGAAGACCCCTATGGCGTAATCCCCCACCCCCCCAATCCAGACCAGTTCCTCCCCGTGGAGGAGGAGGCCGTTCCCATAAAGGGTCAGGGGCCGGTCCCCAAAGGATTCCTGGAGGCCCTGGGGGGCCAGGAGGTAGTGGGAGACCCCAAGGAGCTCCCCTTCCGGGGAGAGGCGGGCCAGGCCGTGCCGGTAGGAGAGGTCGTGGCGGAGGATGCCATGGAAGCCCACCAGGTAGGTCCCGTCCTCCAGGGGGAGGGCGTTGGTGGACCAGCCCACCTTGTACTCAAAGGGCTCTGGGGGGAGGACGGGCCTGAGGTCATAGGCCCTAAGCCTCCCCCGGTCCAGCCGGCCCCGCCAGCAGAGGTCGGGCAGGCCCGTAAGGCTTGGGCGGAGGAGGAAGGCCTCCCCTTGGAGGAGGGTGGCGTTTTTGGTGGGGATGTAGAGGTCCAGCCCCGCCTCCTCCCCTAGGCCGATGCGGATAAGGCCTTTCCGCCTTAAGGAGAGGTCCTCCCCAAGCTCGGCCAGGGCCAGGGCGGGGACAAAGGCATCTTTGCTATCTGTATTCCGGAAATCCCCGGGCTTCCCCACCGCGGTGTAAAAGAGGGTGAAGCCTCCTCCGGTCCAGTGAGCCCGGGCGTCCTCGCAGCCCCGCACCGCCTCGTAGAGCTCCGTGGGGTAGAGGACGATCCTTACCGGGATGGGGCGGGGGATACAGCCCTTTAAGAGGTCCTCCAGGGGAAGGGCGGCGTGCCCGATGGCCGAGGCGTAGCTATAGTAGTCAAAGACCAGCCGGGGAAAGAGGTGGACCACTCCATCCGCTAAGGCCGCCCCCGGGTTGAAGGCCGCCAGGGGCCGCTTGCGCAGGTAGTTCTCCACCCGGATTTCCTCAGGGGCGATGTAGAGGCGACGCGCAAAGAGGTCCTCCGTATGGGGGGTCCTGAGCCCCCGGCCCCGGGCCAGGAAGAGGCGGGCTTCTTCCTTTAGGGTTTCTTCCAGCTCGGCGATGGTCATAGGCCTAGCTTGGTGCGCAAGGATGAGGTTTGGGTGAGTTCCAAAAGGGGGGGAAGGTCCCTGAGGAGGACCTTTAGGTCCGGGCGAAGGAGGGTGATATGCCCCACCTTCCGCCCGGGCCGGACCGCCTTGCCGTACCAGTGGAGATGGGCCCCATGGGCCAGGACCTGGGCGAAGTCGGGCCGGTGGCCGATGAGGTTGAGCATGGCCGCCTGGCCCCGGGGGGTAGTAGGGCCTAGGGGGAGGCCCAGGATGGCCCGGAGGTGGTTTTGGAACTGGCTGGTCTCGGCCCCTTCTATGGTCCAGTGCCCGGAGTTGTGCACCCGGGGGGCCATCTCGTTAAAGACAAGTTCCTCCCCCACCTGGAAGAACTCCAAGGCCAGGACCCCTACGTAGTCCAGGGCCTCCAGGACCCTCCGCCCGTAGGCCTCGGCCTGGGCCTGGAGGGATGGGGTAAGCCCGGGGGCCGGGGCCAGGGAGAGCCTGAGGATGCCTTCCTGGTGGTGGTTCTCCACCAAGGGGTAGAAGGCCACCTCCCCCCCTAGGCCCCGCACCCCAAGGAGGGAGACCTCCCGGGTAAAGGGGACGAGGGCCTCCAGGATCAGCCCCCTCCCTCCCAGGGCCTCCAGGGCCCGGAAGGCCTCCTCGGGGCTTTCCACCCGGGCCTGGCCCTTGCCGTCGTACCCGCCCCGGCGGGTCTTGAGGAGGGCGGGAAGGCCCACCCGGGCCAGGCCCTCCTCCAGGTCCTGGGGGCCGTCCACTGGGTGGAGGGCCGGGGTGGGGATCCCTAGGCTCTGGGCGAAGCGCTTTTCCTGGAGCCGGTCCTGGGCCACCTCCAGGGCCTTTGGGGTGGGCCGGACGGGAAGGGTTTGGGCCAGGGCCCAGGCCGCCTCCACCGGGACGTTCTCAAACTCATACGTCACCAGGCCCAGCCCTTCCCGAAAGCTTTCCAGGGCCTCCCCCCCATAGGGCCCCACCACCAGGGGGGCGAGGTCCCTGGCTGGGGCCAGAGGGGAGGGGTCCAGAAAGCGGAAGCGGAGGCCCAGGGGGTAGCCCGCCAGGGCCAGCATCCGGCCGAGCTGCCCCCCGCCGAGAACGCCTATCCTTAGGCCTTGCTCCAGGTCCATGGCCCTCCAGAGCCTCTAGCCAGGGCCTCCGCCACGGCCAGGCCGCGGTGGGGCGGTTTCATCCCGGGGGTCGGGCTGGGCCAGGACGGCCTCGGTCTGGGCCTTCCGGTAGGCCCTGACCCTCTCCAGGACCTCGGGGTGCTTGAGGCCCACGATGCTTGCGGCCAAAAGGGCGGCGTTCACCGCCCCCGCCCGGCCGATGGCTAAGGTCCCCACCGGGACCCCCGCGGGCATCTGGACGATGGAAAGGAGGGCATCCAGGCCCCTTAGGCTTCCCGCCTCCACCGGGACCCCGAGGACGGGGAGGGGGGTGTGGGCCGCGGTCATCCCCGGGAGGTGGGCCGCCCCCCCAGCCCCGGCGATGATGACCAGAAGCCCCCGCTCCTCCGCGGTCTTGGCGTACTCGGCCATGAGGTCCGGGGTCCTGTGGGCCGAGACCACCCGGGCCTCGTAGGGGACGCCCAGGGCCTCGAGGGTCTCTGCGGCGTGGCGCAGGGTTTCCCAATCGTTTTTAGACCCCATGATGATGCCCACAAGAGGCCGCATCGTACCGGATTGTACCAGGCCTTCCCTCTTTGGTATAAGGGCGGGGATGGAGACCCTAGACCTCCTCCGCCTCAACCTCCTTTCCCCCATGATCCTGGCCTTTGCCCTAGGCGTCCTGGCCCGGCTTCTAAAGAGCGACCTGGCCTTTCCCGAGGCCTTGTATACGGCGCTATCCATCTATCTCCTCTTCGCCATTGGGCTTAAGGGCGGGGTGGAGGTGGCTGAAACCCCCCTGACTGTTCTTCTTCTTCCCACTTTGGCCACCCTCCTCCTTGCCCTTTTCCGGCCCCTCTTGGGCTATGCCCTGGCCCGGGGCTTCCTTAAGGTGGACCGCTTGAACGCCGCAGCCCTGGCCGCCCATTACGGCTCGGTCTCGGCCGTGACCTTCCTGGCCGCCTTCACCTTCGCCCGGGCCGCAGGCCAGTCCCCTGAGGGGTTCATGCCGGCTTTGGTGGCTCTTTTGGAGGTCCCGGGGATCGTTCTCGCCCTGGCCCTGGCCCGGCGAGGGGAGGTGGGGCTGGGCCCGGTCTTCCGGGAGGCCCTTACCGGGAAGAGCGTCTTCCTCCTCCTTGGGGGGTTCCTGGTGGGGGCGGTCTCGGGGGAGGCAGGGATGGAGCGGGTCAAGGCCTTCTTCGTGGACCCCTTCTACGGGGCCCTTACCCTTTTCCTCCTGGACCTGGGGATGGTGGCGGCCTCGAGGCTCGCTGACCTAAGGAAGGTGGGGTTCCGGCTGGTCCTCTATGGCACCCTTCTTCCCCTCCTCCACGGGGCCATAGGGGTTTGTCTGGGCCACCTGGCGGGGCTATCCGTGGGAGGGAGCATGGTCCTTGGGGCCATGGCGGCCAGCGCCAGCTACATCGCTGCCCCGGCGGCGGTGCGCATGGCCATCCCCGAGGCCAACCCCAGCCTCTACCTGGGGGCTAGTCTGGCCGTGACCTTTCCCTTTAACCTGGTCTTGGGGATTCCCATCTACTATGCCCTGGCGGTCTGGATGGGGGGGTGAGGCATGGAACTCGTGCCTTTAAAGCTCGTGACCATCGTGGCGGAAAGCCTCTTGGAAAAGCGGCTGGTGGAGGAGATCAAGCGCCTTGGGGCCAAGGGGTACACCATCACCCCGGCCCGGGGGGAGGGGTCCCGGGGGGTGAGGAGCGTGGACTGGGAGGGGCAGAATATCCGCCTCGAGACCGTGGTCCCCGAGGAGGTGGCCCTTAGGATCCTGGCCCGGCTCCAGGAGGCCTACTTCCCTCACTACGCCGTCATCGCCTATGTGGAGAATGTCTGGGTGGTCCGGGGGGAGAAGTACATCTAGGGCCTCTTTCTGCCCCAGAGGAACCCCAAAAGGGCCAGGAGAAGCAGGACCGGCCAGAGGAGCCAAGGGGGGAGGGTCTCCCCGGCCAGGTAGGCCAGGAGGACCAGGCCCTGGGTCCAGAGGAGGCTACCCAGGCCCGCAAGGAGGAGATAGGGGAGAAGGGGAAACCCCAAGGCCCCAAAGAGAAAGGGGACCACGGTGCGGAGGCCCGGAATAAAGGGGGCTAGGAGAAGGGCCAGGGCCCCATACCGGGCCAGGAGTTTTTCCCCCTGGGTTCTAAGCCCCTCTGGGAAGCGCGCCTTAACCCGAACGCCCAAGGCCCGCCCCAGGCCGTACCCTACGGCATGGCCCAGAAAGCTCCCCAGGAAAAGGAGGGGGAGGAGAGGGAAGAGGCCAAACCGCCCTTCCCCAGCTAGGGCCCCCAGGGCCAGGAGGAGGGTATCCCCGCCCGGCACGAAGAGGCCAAAGGGGAAACCCACTTCCAAGAAGAGGAGGAAGGCAGGGAGAAGGTAGGTCATGCCGCCTCTTCCAGGGGCTTCCTTAAAGCCCAGAGGCTCCCTACCAGGAGGACCGCCAGGATGAAGAGGCTGAAAGCCTCCTTGTCCAGCCCTATGGCGAGCTCGGGCCGGCCCAGGGTTTCCTCGACCAGCTTGTCCCATCCCGCCAGGGCGAGCTTAATCCCCGCCAGGCCCACCACCAGGTAGGCCAGCTCCTTGAACCGGGGGTAGCGGTCCAGGAGCCGGACCACCAGGGTGGCGAGGAGCCTGAGGGCCACGATGCCCAGGAAAACCCCGGTGAGGATGACCCAGAGCCGGTCCGAGAGGGCCACGGCCACCAGGACCGAGTCCACGGCAAAGGCCAGGTCTGCGAGCTCCACTTGGACCACCACCTTCCAGAACTCCCCCGGGGTGGCGGTAAGGGGTGGAGGGGTATGGGCCTCCTTCCTCGAGGTCAGGAAGTGCTTAAGGGCGATGTAGAGGAGGTAGGCCGCCCCCAGGGCCTGGACCCACCAGAGTTTAATTAGGATAAAGGCGAAGACCAGGGCCAGACCCCTTAGGACAAAGGCCCCCGCTAGGCCGTAGAAGAGGGCCTTGGGCCTTAGCGGGGGGGGGGGCTTCTTCACCAGAACTCCCAGGATTAAGGCGTTGTCCGCGGAAAGGATCACTTCCAGAATCGCCAGGACCAGTATGGTGGAGACCACACCCCATTCCATGCTTCACCTCCAAGAAAAAGGGACCACCGCCCCCTGCGGTGGTCTCGCCCAGGGCTTCCTGCCCCCCGGCCCCCGGGGCCCTGGGGCCCGTCTTGACGGGGTACCGGCCTTGGGGCTACTCCCCAAACCCAAGGAGAGTATACCTCCAAAGGGCTATCATGGGAAGCATGGAAGAGCGGCCCATGCAGGAAGATGAGGCCCGTCTCCCCACCAAGGAGGAGGTTTTGGAGGCCCTTAAGGTGGTCTATGACCCCGAGATTCCCGTGAACATCGTGGACCTGGGCCTGGTCTACGATGTGGAGGTCCATGAGAACGGGGTAGTGGACGTGACCATGACCCTTACCGCCATCGGCTGCCCCGCCCAGGACCTGGTCAAGGCCGATGCGGAGATGGCCGTCATGCGCCTCCCTGGGGTCCAGGGGGTGAACGTGGAGTTCGTCTGGTCCCCCCCTTGGAGCCCGGAGAAGATGACGGAGGAGGGCAAGAAGATGCTCAGGATGTTTGGCTTTAACGTCTAGCCATGCCCGTCAGCCGCTACTACGATGTCCGGAGGGACGAAAAAGGGGAAAGGTACATAGAGCCCTATGTGGAGGGGTTTCTCCTCCTAAGGATTCCCCTCCTCAACAAGGGCACGGCCTTTACCCGGGAGGAGAGAGCTAGGCTTGGCCTCGAGGGCCTCCTTCCCCCTCATGTCCACACCCTGGAGGAGCAGAAAGAAAGGATCTACCGCCGCTACCGCCTGATCCAGTCCCCCCTGGAAAAGCACATCTACCTCCGCCACCTCCAGGACCGGAACGAGGTCCTCTTCTATGCCCTTTTGGTGGACCACCTGGAGGAGATGCTCCCCATCCTCTACACCCCCACCGTGGGGGAGGCGGTGCGGGAGTTTAGCCACATCTACCGCTACCCCCGGGGCTTTACCGCCAGCACGGAGAACATAGACCGGGTGGACGAGGCCCTAAAGAATGTTCCCCTGGAGGAGGTCCGGCTTATTGTAGCCACGGACTCCTCGGCCATCCTGGGGATTGGGGACCAGGGGTATGGGGGGATGGCCATCGCCATCGGGAAGCTCACCCTTTACACCGCGGTGGGCGGGGTGGGGCCGGACAAGACCCTGCCCGTGGAGCTGGACGTGGGGACGGACCGGGAGGACCTTCTTAACGACCCCCTTTACCTCGGGGTGCGGCACCGGCGGCTTAGGGGGGAGGCCTACTACGCCTTTTTGGATCGGTTCGTGGAGGCGGTGCGCCGCCGCTACCCCAAGGCCCTCATCCAGTGGGAGGACTTCAGCAAGGAGGCGGCCTTTACGGTTTTGGAGCGGTACCGGAAAATTATTCCCTCCTTCAACGACGATATCCAGGGCACCGGGGCCGTAGCCCTGGCTGGGGTCCTCTCCGCCTGCGCCCTTAAGGGGGAGCGCCTCAAGGACCAGACCGTGGTGGTCTACGGGGCGGGGGCCGGGGGGATTGGGGTGGCCTGGGCCCTGGTGGAAGGGATGAAGCGGGAGGGGCTTAGGGAGGAGGAGGCCAAGGCCCGGGTCCTGGTCCTGGACTCCCGGGGGCTTTTGGTGGAGGGCCGGAGCATGGAGGCCTACAAGAGGCCCTTTGCCCAAAAGCCCGGGCGCCTGGAGGGCTGGCGCTACTCTGGGGCCTACCCCAACCTTCTGGAGACGGTTCAGAACGCCCGGGCTACGGTCCTTCTCGGGCTTTCCGGCCAGGGGGGGAGTTTCACCGAGCCCGTGGTCCGGGCCATGTTGGAAAACACCTCAAGACCTATTATCTTCCCCCTTTCCAACCCCACCTCGGCCAGCGAGGCCCTCCCCGATGACCTCATCTACTGGACCGAGGGCCAGGCCCTGGTGGCCGCGGGGAGCCCCTTCCCCCCGGTAGGGTTCAAGGGCCGGGTCATCCCCGTGGGCCAGGGGAACAACGCTTTCATCTTCCCGGGGCTGGGCCTCGGGGCGGTCCTGGCCCGGGCCCGGGAGGTCACGGACGGGATGGTCCTCGAGGCCGCCTACGCCTTATATGACTTCACCCGGGCCCGCTACCCGGACCTCGTCTACCCCCCGGTGAAGGCCCTAAGGGAGGTCTCCCCCTATGTGGCCGCCCGGGTTATGGCCCGGGCCCTGGCCGAGGGGGTGGCAGAGGAGGAGAGGATAAGGGGTCTGGACCTGGAGGGGCTTTTGGCCTATGTGCGGGGCCGGTTCTGGGAGCCCCATTACCTCCCCTATAGGGTGCCCTGATGTGGCGGCTAAGGCCCTGGCGGCCCGAACTGGCTAGGGAGGAAGACCCCCCGGAGGTGGGGTCTTTCCACCCCTTGGAGGAAGGCCCCTGGGATGGTAGGCCATGCGAAGGGGGTGGCTGGCCCCCTTTTTACCTTTTGGACGGCCGGGAGCGGGTGGAAGGCCTTCTGGAGGGGGAGGGGGGGCAGGCTCTCCTGGTCACCGTGGCCGCGGGGGCTCTCCTTTGGGAGGAGGGGCGGATGCGTCTCCACCGGGTCCAGGTGGAGCGGTACGCCCTAGGTTGGTCTGAGGACCTCCGGTTAGGGGGGGTGGTCTTCCGGGGCCTGGAGGCCGGGGAGGATTTCCTAAGGGGAATGCAGGAGGCCCGGCGCCGCCTCGAGGCCCGCCTGGCCCAGGACCTCCTAGGGGAGGCCTGGGTGGTGGTGGATGGACCTATTCCCCAGGCCCACCCCCGGCTCCTCGGCTTCATCAAGACCCACTGGGCCCAGTACCTGCCTGAGGAGGCCCAAGGCCTCCTCCCCCGCCTTGGGGTGGGGGAGAGAACCCCGGCTTTCCGCATCAGGCGCCGGGGGATGGCGCTTGCCACCTGGTACCTCCGCTTGGGCCCAGGCCCTGAGGGCCTCCTCAGGGTGGAGGTGGCCCCAGAGGGCTTGGAGGAGGCCTTGGCCTTTGCCCCGGGGCTTTTCCTCCGCCTGGCCGCCCACCCGGCCAAGGACCCCCGGGCCCCTCAGAACCTCTCCCCGGTGCGCCATCTAGAGTGGGAGCTTCTCCGGCGGATGGGGTCCCAGGAGGTCCTTAGGCGGAGGATTCTCCAGGACCTCCTGCGGGGCTAAGGGCCCTACTGGGAAAGGTGGATGTTGGGAGGGCGCGCGGGCCTCTTCTCCCCGGGAGGTGTGTGGACTGAATCATTTTTTATTAGGACCCGTTCCCTTGGGGCCGGGGGATGCGCTCTTGGCGGCCCAGTTGTACCCCCTGACCCAGCGCCTGGGTCTTTCCTTGGGGAGCCGCGCCTCCTGCCCTGGGGCGCAAGTTGGGCCTTCCTGTCCTGACCGCTAGCCGGGCCTGGCCCGGCTCGGACCTGGGGGTCTAGGTCATCCTCATCCGCTAGGGCCTAAACCCCAAGGGTGAGATGGATTTGGGCCCTTCCCTGACCTTCTTATGTCAAGATTAAGGGCGATGGAGCGCATCGGCGTGGTCCTGGGGAGCCGGGAGGCCACCCCCTTGGAGTTCTGGGTGGGGGTGGAGGAGGGCCAGGTCCTAAGGCTGGACGACCTGGTGGTGGTGGAGACCCGCTACCCCGGGGGGCTTACCCTTAGGCACTACGGGGTGGTAGACCACGTGGCCCGGCTCCACGAGGGGCAGGACTACGATACCGACACCTTCCTGGCCCAGGAGGGCCTGATCCCCGTCTCCCCGGCCTATATCGCCCACGTCTCCGTGACCCGGATCCTGCCCGAGGAATACCTCCCCCCCGAGCCCGCAGCCCCGGTTTACCTGGCCCAAGGGCCAGAGCTGGAGCGGGCCCTCTACTACGACGGCATGCAAAGCGAGGGCCAAAGCACTAGGCTTCCCGTGGGGCTTCTCCCCAGTGGGGCCATCGCCTACGCCAATGTGGAATTCATCAATGGCCTCCGGGGCGGGCATGTGAACATCTCTGGGATCAGCGGGGTGGCGGCCAAGACCAGCTACGCCACCTTCCTGGTCAAAAGCCTCCTGGAATCCGGGGTCCTGCCCCAGGCCCACGCCGCCCGGGTCCTCTTTTTTAACGTAAAGGGTGAGGACCTCTTCTTTCTGGACAAGCCCAACCGCCGCCTTCCCCCTGTCGAGGCGGAGAAGTACCGCAGGATGGGGCTTAGGCCCACCCCCTTTGACCGGGTGGCCTTCCTGGCCCCGCCCCGGCCCGAAAGCCTCCTGCCCCAGGTGGAGACCCGCCTCGAGGGGGTTAAGGCCTACCACTGGGACCTCGTGGGGTTCTGCCGGGAGGGGCTTCTCCCCTTCCTCTTTGCCGACCGGGAGAGCCAGACCAACCTGGGCTTCCTAATCGGCCAGGTCACGGCCCGGCTCCAGAAGCTGGCGGAAAAGCAGAAAGGCCCCCATCTTTTGGTCCCGGATTGGGCGGGGGAGGGGGAAGGGGAGGTGGGCTTTGAGGCCCTGGGCCAGGGCCGGATTGGGAGTTTTGCCGGGCTTATCCGCTACCTGGAGCATAAGCTCCTAGGCCCCGAGGAGGCGGGGGAGGAGGCCAAGGGGGACCCGGCCTGGACGGCCCGGCAGGCCCGCGGGACCCTCCAGGCCTTTATCCGCAGGCTCTGGGGGGTGGAGGGGGCGGTGCGCCACCTCATCCGGGGGGACCGGCTTGGGAACCCTCCAGACCCCCTTAAGGGGGAGGACCAGGTCCATGTGGTGGATATCGGCAAGCTCCCCGCCCCGGCCCAGAGCTTCGTGGTGGGGGCCATCCTCCAGGACCTCTTCGCCAAGAAGGAGCGGGGGGCCTACCGGGGGCCGGTTTTCGTCGTCCTGGACGAGCTTAATAAGTATGCTCCCAAGGACGGGGATAGCCCCATCAAGCGCATCCTGCTGGATATCGCAGAAAGGGGCCGCTCCTTAGGGGTCATCCTGATCGGGGCCCAGCAGACGGCAAGCGAAGTGGAGCCCCGGGTGGTGGCCAACGCCGCTATAAGGGTGGTGGGCCGGCTGGACGCCGCCGAGGCGGAGCGGCCCGCCTACGGCTACCTCCCCACCCCCTCCCGCCGCCGGGCCCTTCTTCTTCCCCCGGGGGTGGTGATCCTGAGCCAGCCCGAGGTCCCGGTCCCCCTCCTCCTCCGCTTCCCCTTTCCCAGCTGGGCCACCAAGCGGAGCGAGGTCCAGGAGGATAACTCAGCCCAAAACCTTAGGGAGGAGTTTTTATGAAGAGGACACCGCTTTACGAGGCTCATCGGCGCCTGGGGGCCCGGATGGTGGAGTTCGCTGGGTATGAGATGCCCCTCCAATACACCTCCATCCGGGAGGAGCACCTGGCGGTGCGCCAGGGGGTGGGGGTGTTTGACGTGAGCCACATGGGGGAGTTCCTGGTCCGGGGCCCCGAGGCCTTGGCCTTCCTCCGCTGGGCCACGGTCAACGACCCAGCCCGGCTTAGGCCCGGCCGGGCCCAGTACTCCATGCTCCCCAACCAAGGGGGCGGGGTGGTGGACGATATCTACCTCTACCGCCTGGGGAAGGAGGCCTTTTTGCTGGTGGTGAACGCGGCCAACATCGCCAAGGACCTGGAGCACCTTAAGGCCCTGGCCCAGGGCTTTGCCGTGGAGATAGAGGACCTCTCCGAGGCCACGGCCCTTTTGGCCCTCCAGGGGCCCAAGGCGGCAGACCTCCTCGCACCCCTAGTGGGGGAGGACCTCTCTGCCCGCAGGAAGAACGACGTCTTTGAGGCCCGCCTCCTGGGCCACCCCGTCCGCCTGGCCCGGACCGGGTACACCGGGGAGGACGGATTTGAGATCTTCCTGGCGCCAGAGGGCGCGGAGGAGGTCTTTTTGGCCCTGGTGGGGCAGGGGGCCCGTCCTTGCGGCCTGGGGGCTCGGGATACCCTCCGCCTCGAGGCCGGCTTCCCCCTTTACGGCCACGAGCTCACCGAGGAGACCAACCCCCTTTGCACCCCCTGGGCCTGGGCGGTCAAGACGGAGAAGGCCTTCTATGGCCGGGAAGCGATGCTTGAGTCCCCTTGCCGGGAGCGCCTGGTGGGCCTCCTCCTGGAGGAGGGGATCCCCCGGGAGGGGTACCCCGTCCTCCAGGGGGAAAGGCCGGTGGGCCGGGTCACAAGCGGGGGGTACTCCCCAGTCCTGGGCCGGGGGATTGCCCTGGCCTACGTGGCCAAGGAGGCGGAGGGGCCCTTCTTTGTAGAGGTCCGGGGCCGCCCTATTCCGGCTCAGGCCACTTCCCTTCCCTTTGTGCCGCTAAAATAGCGGGGTTGGGAGGTACGGTATGGACATACCCAAGGACCGGTTCTACACCAAGACCCACGAATGGGCCCTCCTGGAGGGGGATACGGTCTTAGTGGGCATCACGGACTACGCCCAGGACGCCTTAGGGGATATCGTCTATGTGGAGTTACCCGAGCCGGGGCGCCGGGTGGCCGCGGGGGAGGGGGTGGCTGTGGTGGAGAGCGTTAAGACCGCCTCGGACATCTACGCCCCCGTGGCCGGGGAGATCCTCGAGGTCAACCCCGCCCTGGAGAAGACCCCAGAGCTCATCAACCAGGACCCCTACGGGGAGGGGTGGATCTTCCGCCTGAGGCCCGATAACCTGGCGGACCTGGACGGCCTTCTGGACGCGGAAGGCTATGCCCAGGTCCTGGAGGAGGCCTAAGGGTGTAGCCTAGGGCCTTCTGCCCGCCCCCCCAGGAGGAAAATAGCCTTATGGACTACACCCCCCATACCCCGGAGGAGATCCGGGCCATGCTCCAGAGGGTGGGGGTAGGGAGCCTGGAGGAGCTCTACCAGGACCTTCCCCAGGAGATCCTAAACCCCCCCATAGATCTGCCCGAGCCCCTGCCCGAGCCCCAGGTTTTGGAGGCCCTAAGGGCCCTGGCTGCCAAGAACCGCCCCGCCCCCAAGGCCTTTTTGGGGGGTGGGGTGCGGGCCCACTATGTCCCCCCTGTGGTCCAGGCCTTGGGGGCCCGCGGGGAGTTCCTCACCGCCTACACCCCCTACCAGCCCGAGGTAAGCCAGGGGGTCTTGCAGGCCATCTTTGAGTACCAGACCATGATCGCAGAGCTCACCGGGCTAGAGGTGGCCAACGCCTCCCTATACGACGGGGCCACGGCCCTGGCCGAGGGGGCTCTGCTCGCCCTGAGGGAAACGGGGCGGAGCGCGGTCCTGGTCTCCCAAGGGGTCCACCCCGAGTACCGGGAGGTCCTCAAGACCTACCTCGAGGCCCAGGGCCTCCCCCTCCACCTCCTCCCCCTGGAGGGGGGGAAGACCCCGGCCGGCCCGGTCCCCGAGGGCGTGGGGGCGGTGGTGGCCCAGAACCCGAACGCCCTGGGGGCGGTGGAGGACCTCGCCCCCCTGGCCCAGGCCGCCCACGAGGCGGGGGCCCTTTTTGTGGTGGCGGTGGACCCCCTCTCCTTAGCCCTTCTCAAGCCCCCCGGGGCCTACGGGGCGGATGTGGCCGTGGGGGAGGGCCAGGCTTTGGGCCTCCCCATGGGGTTTGGCGGGCCCCACTTCGGCTTCCTGGCCACCCGGAAGGCCTTTGTCCGCCAGATCCCGGGCCGCCTGGTCTCGGAGACGGTGGACGCTGAAGGGAAACGGGGGTTCATCCTCACCCTCCAGGCCCGGGAGCAGTACATCCGCAGCGGGCCAAGCAAGAGCAACATCACCACCAACGCCCAGCTCACCGCCCTCATGGGGGCCATCTACCTCGCCGCCCTGGGGCCCGAGGGCCTAAGGGAGGTGGCCCTCAAGGTCCTCCACCAGGCCCACCGGCTCCGTGCCCTCCTCCTGGACCTGCCCGGGGTGGAGGCCCTCACCCCGGAGCCCTTCTTCAACGAGTTCGCCCTCCGCCTGCCCAAGGACCCCCATGGGGTGCGCCGGGCCCTGGCCCAAAGGGGCTTCCACGCCCCCACCCCCTTGCCCCCGGAGTACGGGCCTAACGCCGCCCTTTTTGCCGCCACGGAGCTTCACGAGGAGGAGGACCTCCTGGCCCTAAGGGAGGCCTTGAGGGAGGTTTTGGCATGAAGGACTACCCCCTGATCTTTGAGCGGAGCCGGGCGGGGAGGCGGGGGCTAAAGCTGGTGCGGGAGGAACTTCCCTCCCCTGAGGCTTACCTCCCCAAGGAGCTTCTCCGCGAGACCCCCCCGCGCCTTCCCGAGGTGGACGAGCTCACCCTGGTCCGGCACTACACCGGGCTTTCCCGCCGCCAGGTGGGGGTGGACACCACCTTCTACCCCCTGGGTTCCTGCACCATGAAGTATAACCCCAAGCTCCACGAGGAGGCGGCCCGGCTCTTCGCCGACCTCCACCCCTACCAGGACCCCCTTACCGTCCAGGGGGCCTTGGAGCTCATGTGGGAGCTGGGGGAGTACCTTAAGGCCCTCACGGGGATGGACGCCATTACCTTACAGCCCGCGGCCGGGGCCCACGGGGAGCTTACCGGGATCCTCATCATCCGGGCCTACTTCAAGGACCTAGGGGAGGACCGGAGGCTCGTCCTGGTCCCGGACTCGGCCCACGGCTCCAACCCCGCCACCGCGGCCATGGCGGGGTACGAGGTGCGGGAGATCCCCTCGGGGCCGGACGGGGAGGTGGACTTAAGGGCTTTGGAGGAGGCCTTGGGCCCCCAGGTGGCGGCCATCATGCTCACCAACCCCAACACCTTGGGCCTCTTTGAGCGCCAGATTTTGGAGATTTCCCGCCTGGCCAAGCGGTACGGGGTCCAGCTCTACTACGACGGGGCCAACCTGAACGCCATTATGGGCTGGGCCCGGCCTGGGGATATGGGGTTTGACGTGGTCCACCTGAACCTGCACAAGACCTTCACCGTTCCCCACGGGGGGGGTGGGCCCGGCTCGGGGCCGGTGGGGGTCAAGGCCCACCTGGCCCCCTACCTCCCCAAGCCTCTGGTGGCCAAGGGCGAGGAGGGGTTTTACCTGGACCACGACCGGCCCAAGAGCATCGGCCGGGTGCGGAGCTTCCACGGAAACTTCCTCGCGTTGGTCCGGGCCTGGGCCTATATCCGCACCCTGGGCCTAGAAGGCCTTAAGAAGGCCGCGGCCCTGGCCGTCCTGAACGCTAACTACCTCAAGGAGCTCCTTAAGGAGAAGGGCTACCGGATCCCCTACGACCGGCCCTGCATGCACGAGTTCGTGGCCCAGCCCCCCCAGGGGTACCGGACCCTAGACCTGGCCAAGGGGCTTTTGGAGCTCGGCTTCCACCCCCCCACGGTCTACTTCCCCCTTATCGTCAAGGAGGCGATGATGGTGGAGCCCACGGAGACGGAAAACAAGGAGACCCTCGAGGCCTTCGCCGGGGCCTTGGGGGAGCTTCTACAAAAGCCCAAGGAGTGGCTTTTGGGTGCCCCCTACACCACCCCGGTCCGCCGCCTGGACGAGGTCCGGGCCAACCGGCACCCTAAGCTCACCTACTTTGACCGGGAGGAGCCTGCCTAGGCCTTAGCCCGGAACCAGGAACCCCGCCCCGGCTTGGGGCGGGGTCCACCTTTAGGCCTTTACTTCACCACCGGGAGGCCTGCGGCCTTCCAGCCGTTTAGGCCCCCGCTGATGCTCCGGGCGTTGTACCCCTGGCCCACCAGGAAGGGGATGGCCAAGGCCCCCCGGTGCCCAACCTGGCAGTAGACCAGGATGGGCTTACCCTTGGGCAGTTCCCCAATCCGCTTGGGCAGGTCCCGGATGGGGATGTTTACCGCCCCTGGAATCCTTTCCCCCTGGAACTCCGCGGGCTCCCGGACGTCCAGGATGAAGACATCCATGGCGTCCATCTGCTGCTTGGCCGCGGCTGGGGCCACCGCGTAGAAGCCCTGGGGCAGGTTGGCTAGGAAGTTCCCGTACTCCCGCACCGTGAGGGCCGAGAAGGTGACCGTGGTGGCCTGGGCCAGAACCGGAAGCACCGCCAAAATCCAGAGCCATGCCCATTTCCTCATGCCTTTCATCCTTCATCCCTCCTTTCCCTAAAGGGGGATAAACCCCCTACAGGCCAAATCCTTCCTGGCCTTGGAGGACGATCAGAGCCCTCAGGGCCATGACCAGGGCCACCCCCAGGGCCACCCGGGCCTTGGCGGAACGAAGGAGCAGGGTCAAAGCGAGGAGCAAGGCCAGGGCCAGATACCCCCCGGCCATAGGGGGGAAGAGCCCCAGGGCTGGCCCCCCTAGGCTCAAGGGGTAGATCCAGGTTCCCGCCAGGGCTAGGCCCAGGCCCAAAAGGGCGTAGGGCCTGAGCCGCTCGTACCCTAGGAGGTAGGCCAGGCCCGTTCCCAGGAAAAGCCCCGTAAGGGGGTAGTAGGCCGCCAGATAGGCCGACCAGAGGGGCCGGGCCACCTGGTTCACTGTGAGGGCCAGGCCGGGGTAGAGGAGGACGATGAGGCCCCCCAGGAAAAGCCCGTAGGCGGCCCACCGGTTTTCCGGCCGGAACCGGAGGATAAGCCCGCTCAGAAAAGCCAGCCCTAACCCCCAGGAACCCCACCAGATGGGGGCCTGGGGATGGAAGGAAAGGAAAAGCCAGATATGGGTGAAGCGGAAACGGGCGCTGGACTCGGCCCAGAGGAGGAAGAGGTCCAGGAGGATGAGACCCATGGTCCAAAGGCCCAGCCTAGGGGCTCTTTCCTCCTTGGCGAGGTAGGCTAGGGCCGTAACCAGGGCCATCCCCCCGGCCAGGCCCACCAGGGCGAAGTGGAGGCCGTTGGTCCAGTGCCAGAAATGGGCGTTGGGGGCACCGTAGAACTCAGCCATGCGCCACCTCCTCCCGGCTCAGCCCCTTCTTGGAAGGGGCGTTGAGGTAGAAGAGCTTGGGCTGGGTCCCCGCCTCGGGCTTGAGGACATCCACCCGGCCCGCGGCCCTAAGGGCCTGGGAAACGGGGCTATCCGGGTCGTCCAGGTCGCCAAAGGCCCGGCAGCCTGTGGGGCAGGTGGTGACGCAGGCGGGTTCCAGCCCCTTTTCCAGCCGGTGGGCGCAGAAGGTGCACTTCTCCACATACCCCTTGGCCAGGTCAATGTACCGGGCCTCGTAGGGGCAGGCGGCCACACAGGAGCCGCAGGCGATGCACCGGCTGGGGTCCACCAGGACCAGGCCTTCTTTCGTCCGATAAGTGGCCCCGGTGGGGCAGACGGGGATGCAAGGGGGGTTTTGGCAGTGGAGGCACTGCTCGGGCCTAAACTCCACCGCAAGCTCGGGGAAAGCCCCCCATTCCCGCTCCCGGATCCAGAGCCTATGCCCCCCTGGCCCCAGCTCGTTTTCCATCTTGCAGGCCACGGCGCAGGCGGCGCAGCCCACGCAGAGGCTTAAGTCTATGCTCATGGCGTAGCGCATCAGCTCCTCCTTTCCTTAGCCAGGCTGGCGATGGGCCTGAGCCTGGGGGCGGGGGCCTTTTCCAGGCGGACGAAGTTCACCCTAAGCCCGGCCCCGCCTGAGATGGGGTCCAGCTTGTACCGGGTCTGGAGGTAGGTGTCCGAGGCCCCCCGGCCGTGGGCCAGGCGCATCAGGGGGGCCTTGTGCCCGAAGCCGTGGACCAGGTAGACCGCATCCCGGCGGATCCTCTGGGTGGCTTTGACCCGCACCGGGCCTTCCTGGACCCCGTCCTGGTTGATGAGGTAGGCGTAGTCTCCGTTTTTAAGGCCGAACTTGGCTGCCTCCTCGGGGTGGATCCAGACCTCGTTCTCGGGGTCCATCTCCATGAGGAGCCAGTTGTTCTGGGTCCGGGCGAAGGTGTGCACGGGGCTTCGGCCGTAGAGGAGGCGGTAATGCCCTTCGGGGGGTTCCTCAGGGGGGGTGTAGACGGGGAGGGGTTGGTGCCCTGCGGCCTTAAAGGCCTGGCAGTAGAGCTCTATTTTGCCGGAAGGGGTCTTAAAGGGGGAGAGGCCTTCCTTCCCCCAGTCTTCTAGCCAGGGCTTGCCCCTTTGCACCAGGGTGCCCATGCCCTTTAAGGTCTCGAGGTCAAACCCAATGCTCTGGAGCCGGGTCTCCAGGTATTCCTCGATGGTCCGCCAGGGGAAATAGGCCTCCAGGCCCAGCCTCAGGCCCAGTTCCCGGGCGATCCACCAGCCGGGCTTGGTGTCAAAGAGGGGCTCATGCGCTGGGGTCCGGAGCTGGATGAAGGGGGTCTTGTGGCTCACTAGGACCAGGTCGTCGTACCGCTCCAGGTAGGTGGCCTCGGGTAGGATGACATCCGCCCACATCACGTGCTCCTGGGGGAGGATGTCTATGGCCACGTAGAGGTCCAGCTTTTTTAGGGCCTCCTTGGTCCTGGGGACGTTAGGGATGGAGTGGAAAAGGTTAATCCCGTAGGCGATGAGGCCCTTGATGGGGTAGGGCTCCCCGGTGATCATGGGCTCAATGAGTTCCTGGATGGCGGTGGACCGGGAGAAGAACCTGCCCTTGTCCGCTTTGGGCTTGAACCCCTCGGGCTCCTGGTCTGAGGCGGCAGGCCCGGCGCATCCTCCGGCCGCCGGGGCCAGGGGGTAGGGGGGGATGGGGTAGGCCTCGAGGTAGGGGCTTTGGGCGATGTAGAACCCTCCAGGCCGGCCGTAATTCCCCAGGAGGACGTTGACGTAGAAAAGGGCCATCATCCGGTAGGTATCGTCCCCGTACCAGACGCAGTGCCGGGTGGGGGGAAGGACGGCCTTGGGCTTGTGGGCCGCCATCTCCCGGGCCACCTCCCGGATGGTCTCGGCCGGGATCTCGGTCTCCTTTTCCGCCCATTCCGGGGTGAAGGGCCGGACATGGGCCTTAAGCTCCTCAAACCCCGTGGTCCAGCGTTCTACATACGCCTTGTCGTAAAGTTCCTCGTAAATGAGGACGTGGATCCAGGCGAGAAGAAGGGCGATATCCGTCCCGGGTTTAATGGGGAGCCAGCGGTGGGCCTTGGCCGCGGCGGTGGAGAACCGGGGGTCCACCACCACGAGCCTGGCCCCCTTCTTGAGGGCTAAGGCGAAGTCCTGAAGCTGGGTGTTGTGGGTGTCCTCCCCGATGTGGTGCCCGATGAGGACGATGTACCGGGTGTTTTCCCAGTCCACAGGCTCATGCCCCCCCACGGGCCGGCCAAAGATCCACTGGCTGGCCACCTCCCTTGGGGCGGTGCAAATGGCCACGGAAGGCCGGGCGGCGTTGGGGCTACCCCAGGCCGGGGCCAGGTGGTCTAAAAACCAGTAGTCCCCGGTCCCGTGCCCGAAGAAGGCCACGGCCTCAGGCCCGTAGGCCTCCCGGATTTTGAGCATCCGCTCGGCGATATAGTCCAGGGCCTCTTCCCAGGTGGCCTGGCGGTACCGCCCTTCCCCCCGGGCACTCCCCTCTATCCGGATCAGGGGCTTTTTGAGCCGGTCGGGGTCGTAGGTGGTGAGGGGGGCGGCCTGGCCCCGGGGGCAGAGCCTGCCCCGGCTCTTGGGGTTGGCCTCGTACCCGTCCACCTTGTAGACCCGGTTCCCCACGGCGTGGGCTACGATGCCACACCGCCAGAAGCAGCCCTCGCAGATCTGGTAGACGGTTTTGACCTCTTTCCGGTACCAGGGCACCGGGGCAGCCCTCACCCGGGAGGAGCCTGCCCCCACCAGGGCCAAAGCCCCAAGCCCCGCGGCGCTTAGCTTAAGAAAATCTCTCCGCTCTAGTTTCATCCTAGACCTCCTCGAGGGCCTCTCTCAGGACCCGGACCGCCTGGGCGTAGAACCCCGTGGGGTCCTCAGCCTCCACCCTGGGGCCGTAGGCCTGGAGCCAGGGGAGGAGGTATTCCCGGGCGAGTTTCCCGGCTAGCTCAGGTTTGGCTTGGGCGGTGAGGGCGAGGGCCTCCCCCAGGATGGCCAGGTGGTCCGGGAGTTCCCGGGTGTCCTGGACCAGGAGGCCGGCCTGGGTGTAGAGCTCTAAAAGCTCGTAAAAGGAAGGCCCAAGCAGGATCCCGTCCCGGGCCAGGGCCGTATAGGGTGGGGCGGGAACCCCCCGGGGGTTGGTCACGAAAAGAGCGGTGTGGGCGGCCTGGAGGTCGGAAAGGCTTGGCCTAGGAAGCTGGACCTCCCGGCCCGCCACCTCTCCCAGGGCCTCCTCCAGGGCCCCCGAGCCCAGGTCCTTCATAAGGCCAGGCCCTGGGGGTGCGAAGATTAGGCTGGTGAGCCATCCCAGGAGTTCCATGCCCCACCTCCTGCCCTCAGGCTAGGGAAAGGGGGCAAAGCCTTAGGAGAGCGGGGTTCTGACCCCGGTGTAGGAGATTTTCCTAAGAGGAATGTCCCTAGGCTAGGCCCTGCCTTCTGGCCCAGGCCACGAGCTCATGGGTCTCCATCAGGCCCAGCTTGTCCAGGGCCCGGGTCTTATAGGTGGAGGCGGTCTTCACGGAGATGCCCAGGGCCTCCGCCGCCTGGGAAAGGGTGTACCCCTGGGCGAGGAGCCGGACGATGGCTTTTTCCCGTTCCGAGAGGACCTCGGGGGTGGGTTCCTCAGGGAGGAGGGCGGGGAGGAGGCTTGGGTGGAGGTAGCGCCGGCCCTCCTCCAGGGCCTTTAAGGCCTGGAAGAGCTCAGTGTCCAGGGCGGTTTTGGGCAGGTAGCCCAAGGCCCCGGCCTTCAGGGCCTGGCGCACGTAAAGGGGCTCGTCGTGCATGGAGATGACCAGGATCTTGGCCCTTTGGGCGAGATGGGGGAGGGCCCCGAGGCCCCCCATCCCGGGGAGGTTGAGGTCTAAGAGCACCAGGTCCGCCCCCCAGGGGGTTTCTAGGGCCTCCTCCGCCCGGCTGAACTCCGCCACCACCTCATGCCCAAGCTCCTCCAGAAGGAGCCTTAGCCCCTTGCGCACCAGGGTGTGGTCTTCCAAGAGCACCACCCTCATAGGGGAAAGGCGAACCGGACCCGGGTGCCCTGGCCGGGCTGGCTTTCGATGAGGAGGCTTCCCCCTAGGGCCCGGACTCTCTCCTGCATTCCCAGAATCCCTACGGAGGCCGGGGTGGCCCTGGGGTCAAACCCCTGCCCATCGTCCCCCACCTCCCCATGGACCCGGTCCCCCTGGGTCCGGATCCGGACCCAGGCCCTCTGGGCCCGGGCGTGCCGGGCTACATTGGTTAGGGCCTCCTGGACCACCCGGAAGAGGGCGGTGCTGGCCTCGGGGCTTAAGGGGGGTAGGTCTAGGTCCAGCTCCACCTCCAGGCCCCGCCCCCTCAGCTCCTCCGCGTACCGCTCCAGGGCGGCCTGGAGGCCCAGGTCTTCTAGGAAGGGAATACGGAGCTCTTTGGAAAGCCTCCGGACCGTTTCCAGGGCCTCCTGCACCGCCTCCCGGGCATCCTGGATCCGGAGGGGGTTTTTCTCAGCCATCCTCAGGCTTAAAAGCGCGGCGGTGAGGAGGCTGCCCACCTGGTCGTGGAGCTCCCGGCCCACCCGGCGCCTCTCCTCCTCCTGGGCGAAGAGGAGGCGGGCGGCGAGGTCGGCCTCGGGCCGCCTTAGGGCTAGGAGGAGGAGGGGTTCCAGGCAGGTGGGAAGGGGCCTTAGGGCGTGGAGGACCAAAACCGCCAGAACCCGGCCCTGGGCCTGGATGGGGAGGGCTAAGGCCCCCTCGGCCTCTATAGGGCCTCGGGTCTCCAGGGCCTTTTGGGCCAGGGGGAGGAGGGCGTGGGCCAAGGGGCAGGCCTCCCGGCAGGCCTCCAGCTGGACGAGGCGTAGCCCCCGGCCCACCCAGTAGGCCTCCCCGCAGCGGATATACCCTTCCCGCCTTAGGAAGTCCAGGCCCCGGGCCAGGGCCTCCCGGTGCCCATGGGCCTGGGCCAGGGCCTGGGCCAGCCCCAGGCAGTCCATGCCTCTAGCTTAAAGCCCGAAGTACCTCAAGGCCTCCTCCCGGTCCTGGGCGAGCTGGGCCTTGAGGGCCTCGAGGCTAGGGAACCGCCTCTCCTCCCGGAGGCGCTTGAGAAAGGTAACCATGAGCTCCTCCCCGTACAGTTCCCCGCTATATCCCAGGAGATGGACCTCAAACCGCCTCGCCCCACCCCCTAGGGTAGGCCGGGTGCCCACGTTGGCCATCCCGGGAAACCGGCCCATGGGGCCTTCGGCCCGGACGGCGTAGACCCCGGGGGGGAGGAGTTTTAAAGGGGAGACGGAGAGGTTGGCCGTGGGGAAGCCCAGCCTCCGCCCCATCCCATCCCCCCGGACCACTACCCCTATGGCCCCGTAGGGCCGGCCCAGGAGGTGCCGGGCCTCCTCCACCCGGCCTTCCTGGATCAGGGCACGGATCCGGCTGGACTTGACTGCCTCCCCGCCCAGTTCCAAAAGGGGGACCACCCGGGTGGGGGCCACCTGGGCCAGGTCCTCAGGGCCCCCGGTCCTTCCCCGGCCAAACCGGAAATCCTCCCCCACATAGATGGCCTGGGCCTCGAGGCGGATGAGGTCCTCCAGAAAGGCCTCGGCCGGCCGCCGGGCGAAGTCCTCGTTGAAGGGCACAGCCAGGATGAGCTCCACCCCCTCGGCCTTAAGGGCCAGGACCTTTTCCGTGAGGTCCATTAAAAACCCCTCCCCCCGGGTGAAGACCTTGGTAGGGGGGTCGAAGGTGTAGACCAGGAGGGGAAGCCTCCGGTCCCGGGCCTCCTTAAGGGCCAGGTGGAGGAGGTGGCGGTGGCCCAGGTGGACCCCATCAAAGGAACCCACGGCCACCACCTTGGGCCCCTTAGGGACGTCCGCGATCTCGGAGAAAAGCATAGTAGTAAAGCACCCCTACGAGCCCCGTCGCCGAGAATGCCGCCTCTCCCCTTTGGTGGAGCCTTAAGGCCTCCTCCGGCTCCAGCCAGACTACCTGGATGGCCTCGTCCTCATCCGGCTCGGCCTGGGCTGGCCTTAGGTCCTGGGCCAGGAAGACGTAGGTCTTCTCGTCCGTGAACCCCGGGGAGACATAGTAGCTGAAGAGGAAAGAGAGTTCCCCCGTAAGCCCCGTCTCCTCGGCAAGCTCCCTTTTGGCCGCCTCTAAGGGGTCTTCCCCCGGCTCTATAAGCCCCGCGGGGATTTCCAAGGGGGCTAGGCCCACCGCGGGGCGGGGCTGCCGCACAAAGAGCATCCGGCCCTCCCTTAGGGCGATCACCGCCACCGCGGGCTTATGTTCTACAATCTCGTAATGGCCCTCCAGGGCCAGATTCAGAATCCGGCCCCGGTAGAGGTAGCGCCGCTCCATCCCCCTTATCCTAAGGGGGTGTGGCTTTCGGATCCGGAAAAGGCCCTACGCCTGGAGGGGGAGGTCATCGCCGAGGTCCAGCCTGGCCTCCGCCGGGGACCTCTCTTTGAGCGCATCACCCCAGGCCTCCAGGACGCCCACGCCCATCCCCTCCTCTTTGGCCTGGCCCTCCGGGGCCTGGACCTTTCGGGGCTAGCCCAGCCCGAGGCCATAGCCAGGCGGGTGGCGGAGAGGGTAAAGGAGCTTCCCCCGGGGGCCTGGCTGGAGGGGCAGGGCTTCCTCCTCGAGGCCCCTCCACCTCCAGGCCTCCTAGACCAGGCTGCCCCGGACCACCCCGTTTGCCTGCGGAGCCGGGATTTCCACTCGGCCTGGATCAACCGGAAGGCCGCCCGGCTTGCGGGCCTAGGCCCAGGGAGCCTTCCCCCAGAGGGTGGGGCCTTCCTGCGGGATGGGGAAGGGGTGCCTTATTACCTTTTGGAGCGGGCCCAGGAGCTTCTTTTGCCCCACCTGCCCCCACCCGGGCTAGAGGACCTCCTAAGGGGGCTTAGGGCCTTTGCCCAGCAAGGGTACACCGCGGTCCACGCCCTGGGGTATGAGCCCCCGGAGGCCCTGGCCTGGGCCTTGGGGCTGGACCTCCCCCTAAGGGTCTGGTGGGCCCTCCCCCGGGGGGGGTGGCGGGGGGCTGAGCCTGGGATCTATGGGGTGGTCCACCTGGCTGGGGTCAAGTTTTTCGCCGATGGGGCCTTGGGAAGCCGGACAGCCTGGATGCACACCCCCTACCCCGATGGGAGCCATGGCCTCCCCTTAGACCCCCTGGAGGCCATCCTGGAGGAGGGCCAGGAGGCCCTGGAGCGGGGCTTTACCCTAGCCGTCCACGCCATCGGCACCTGGGCGGTGGAGGGGATCCTGGGGGTTTTCCGGCGGCTCGCCCCCCTGGCCTGGGCCAAGGGGGTTCTCCTCCGGATGGAGCACGTCCAGCACGTGCGGGACGAGGCCCTGCCCCATTTTAGGGGCCTGCCCCTGGCCCTTTCCCTCCAGCCTTTGCACCTCCTGGAGGACGCCCGGCTGGTCCAGGCCTACGGCCTTCCCCCAAATGAGGCCTTCCGCTTCCGGAGCCTCAAGGCCACGGGCCTCCCCCTGGCCTTCGGCTCCGACGCCCCGGTGGCCTTCCCCGACTACGCCAAAAACCTCTTGGCCGCTACCCAGCACCCCCTGGCCCCGGGGGAGGCCCTGACCCCGGAGGAGGTCCTCAAGGCCCACACCCTGGGGGCGGCCCAGGCCGCCGGGTGGGAGGGGGCGGGGC
>FWWL01002352.1_pt1 | contig 39700 bp, 54 predicted proteins | sample 2228331 | NCBI WGS metagenome assembly FWWL01 (sample SAMEA103939775, study PRJEB20133) | metagenome
ATCATTTGCATTTCCATCAAACTTAAGATAACATGACATGCTTGACCTTACAGGATGTGCTTGTCCGTTTGGTGCAATGCCCGAATAATTCGTCCAGCTGATATTATTCCATACAACTGCTTTGATATCATTAGCTGTGCTACCATTTCTGTGAGCATAAGACTGATATATTCCATAGCTTTCAATCCCACCCGTAGAGTTGCTGATTTTGACATAATCACCAATAGTGCCTATTGTTATGTTGGTTTCATACAAAGGATTGACATCGACATAAAGACCTTTCTGAAATTCAGAAAAGCTATCATCTACTATCGAAGGATCAAAATTTATTGTATTTAGTTTTCCAAAACTTTTTACATTATCAAAATAAATTATAAATTCGTTGTCACTTATAGTTATAATTGACAGTTTTAAGCCATTGTTTTTTTCAACTAAATCTGAGAAATCATAATATCTAAATAAAGGAATAGTATCCTGACCAACTTCATTTTTTATCCAGCCAATTTGCCTATACAAAAAAATTCTTTCTGTTTCATTTAACTCATTAAAAATTGCTACAGGTGTTAACTTTTCATTCGATATGACATGATAATATACTTCAGCCTGTCCTCTCGGAAAACTTTTATTTTTCTTTATATGTCCAAATCTTATATTTTTTTCTTTTGATTCCAAAAATACATCATAATATTCTGTAACATTTATTTGTTTTCCATTTTCATCTTTTATAACTAAAGTTATATTTGTTGATTCATTTTTATCTATAAAATTAAATTGTGCTTCGTGTATTTCAATTTTTACTCCTGATCCATATGTTATTAAAGTAAAAAATGTTGCCAAAAGAAGTATAGAACACCACAAAATTAAGGTTTTCATTTTCTTTTAGGCTTTATTAATTTAATTATCAAACCAACTATTAATCCACCTCCTGTTATTATTAATATGTGCATTGCTGTTAGAGATGAGCCAAAGAAAAACACTGGCTTTGGAAATGATAGTATTTTTACATCATTTAGACTTAGAAACTGTGATAGAATCCATCCTGGGAGACCAATTTGATCTAAAGTATTCATTTCAAATGGCAGAACTCTCTTGAATAGTCCTGATTGCATAATTATGTTTGTTCTGTAATTTTGTGCTGGAGCAATTGGTACATTTACATAATATGTAACAACAACTTTACCTGGATTCTTTTCTGTTCCAGCTGGAATTGTGACTATTAGCAAATCTGTATTATTTTCAAAACTAAACCAATTGCATGAAACATCTTGGGTACATGAAAACTTCAAAGTAACAGGTAAATCTACTGGATTAGGATTAAGCAGAATTATATGTTTTGTTAAATTTATATTTGGAATAAAGAATATTGTTTCAATTGTCGGATAGGCATAAAATGTCAAATTTCCAGCGTAACAATCTTTTACACAATTATCAATGTTTTCACCAAATTCACAGTATCCATTTCCACAAACTGCTTGATATATAATATTCCTTCCTGCTCCTCCTCCACCACCAAGCTGACTTTCAACTGTTTCTGTATTTATTGTTCCAGTTACATCTACTATACCATCACCATTTGTATCAGCATAAACAGATCCATCTTCTGTTATTACTAACAATGTATCAGCTATACCATCACCATTTGTATCAACATTCATACTTCCATCTTCATTTACACTTAGAACTACTCCTGAAACAACTTGTCCAGTTGCTGTAGTGTATTCAACACTTTGTCCTGCAGAATATGTTGTAGTTTCTGCTGTTGAAATGATGTCTGATATAGTTTGTTGCTGTTGTTGTTCAGAAGGAGGTTGTTCACCTCCACCACTTCCACCCAAAGGTTCAAAATATGAGTAACCAAACTCAATCCACCACAAACCTTCACTTAAAGATGATGTTGAAAAATTTGGAAATATTTCAAGAGTTTGAATACTTGTTGAATTTCCATATCCGTATCCAAGATTATTAGATGATCCATTGACGAAGTATACATCGTAAGAAGGATCTTTTTTATCTACATAAACAAACCAATCTGGTATAAACTCTAAAAATATAGAAACATTCTGTGTAGAATTATCTGTAACATTAATCCATAATCTATAGTAATGATTGATCCTAACATTCAATCCTGATGCTGAAGAATTTTGTTTGTAACAATGATCTGATCTATTTTCGTAATCTTCTGGACATGAAATTGTTGGTATAACATATATATTTGCCTTGCTGTAATAAACATTATCATTTATGTTGTAGTATCCAGGTATGTCTGTATTCCAGGTGCTTGTATTCCCTAATTCAATAGATGTGTTGATAAGGTTGTAGCCAGAAGGCAGGCAACTTGTGTTTGATGATGCATTTAATTTTACATTTGTAAAACTATCACTGCTGTTGTTTAAATACACTGACCAAGTTTGAATCCCAAAACTACCATTAAAATCACTTATTAATGACCAGTTTCCTGGTGTAGTATTTACTACATATCCATAGCCCATTGTGCAAAAATTATCTAATCCAAATCTATTCACTGGTGGAGTTGTTGTTACTAAAGCTAAGTCTTCAAGAATGCTTACATTATGAGTCATCCAAAAATCACCTTCTGTTGCCAGTGTTAATGATGAAACATTGCAGTACAAAGCTGATTTGCTTGTGTCATTTTGTACTGTTCCAAGAATATCATTTATCCAACAAGAATCTCCAATAGATTTGGATTGATTGTGAATGTAAAATCCACCTACTGATATAGAAAAATTAACAGGTGATTTTTTGGATGTATTCACTGTTTTAAAGTATTGTCTGTATTTGTTTGGTATAACAACATTATCAGTTTGATTCCAGTAGTATTTTCCTAAATTTGTATCTTGAGTAAACAGTTCTGAAACATTGTAGTCATAGGTTATGTTTATATCATCAATTTGCAAAATTCCAGGTGTTTGCGATGTAATATTAAGTGGTATATCACATAAATTATTAGAATCTGGAGTGCATGTTGCAAGATAATCATTAATTACTGTTGTATTTAATTTTATAGATATATTAAATAAATCATTTTGTTGACATAAAGGATCAACAACTTCTATTCTAATATTTCTTCCTACAAATGTTGTGTTACCTCTTGCTAAAAATCCTGGTGATCCAAAATTACTGTTAGAAATGGTTGAACCGTAAACATCTTGACATTTCATTGTCCCTGTATTATTGTATACATTTGAGTTTTCCATGATATTACTTAGAGCTATGCTTGTATTTGTTAAATTGCTGTCAAAAATATTGCTGCCAGTTATATTTGATAATGAAGTAGTGTTATCTACTACTGCATTTTTTATCCAGCTTGTTTCTACAACATTACTTCCGCTACTCATACCTAATCCAAAGTAATCTGAATAGTATGTTCCCCACAACCATGAATTCTCAATAATCAAAAAATTTGTACTATTGAATGCAACAGAATTTCCTATTTTTATTGTGATATTTTTTGGATAATCTGTTGTATAATATCCCGTTAAATTTATCTTAGCTAAAGTAACATTAGAATTTTTAGGAATTCTAATCCATACAATTTTACTTTCAGCAGAATTAAAAGTTAAATTTTTAATACCTATTGATTCATTTAGAACATTTTCATAATACTTAACCCAATTTGTAGCTCCAGATGTTGCATTGATTATAACATTTTTACTAATTTGTGTGCTGCCAGGTGCGGCTACAACAAAATTTATAGTTGAGTTTTTAATATTTCCAACTGTATCATTCACAAACACTGTTATATTGTGATGCCCTTCACCTACATTAAATGTCCCGTTTGAGCAATCAAAGTATGAATAATTCTCTGCCCCACTATCTACTGAAAACCAACATGCTGATACACCTGATTCAGCATCTTGAACAGTGTAGTTGAGAGGCAAACCAGTTGTGTAATTATAATAACCAGTTGGTTGGAGAATTGTAATGTTAGGTAGTATTGCATCATTAAGAATTGTAATGTTAGAAGTAGTTGAATTTGTGCTGTTAAAATCACAGTTATCAGCTGTAATATTCCAAGTATCATTTACATCGCTTGTAACTAAATTGGCTTTTGCTTGAACTATATTAACAAAAGTTACAATTGTGCCAGTTCCAATTCCAGGTGGTGATGTACTATTAAGATAAAACCAATTTGTGCCATTACTAATAGTCCATCCACTAAATGAACTTGTACTTGTCACCGAAAAGAGTGGCATAGATACATTTATAGCACATATATTCTCATTACCGCCAACATTGTTGTTCACTGTTAAATTAAAAGTTGTGATTGTACCTTCGTAAACAGTGTTTGGTGTCACTGTAGCTTCAAAAATAATAGGGTTTGTGGTATTATCAAGAATTGTGATGTTAATGATTTGTGAACCATTATTAGAATTGTCTATATTTTCAACCCAAACAGTCCAGCTATCATTCATGTTGTTGTCAACTAAATTGGCTTTTGCTTGAAAAGGAAATACAACAGATCCTGTTGTTGTAATACAGTTAGTTGTGGTGTTCCAGTATATCCAATTTGTACCATTATTTTCTGTCCAATCTGGTAAATCGAATACAGATACAACAACAAAATTTGGCATACTTAAATTTACAACACAGACATTGTCTGTTGGATTTGAGATTGTTAAATTAAATGAATTTGTTGATGATTCATAAACTTGTAATGGATTGACAGTTAAATTAAATGTTATAATAGCTTCAACCACCCCAACCATGACTATCAAAAATATTCCTGTCAGACATATCAGAAATCTTTTTGTCAGAATTGGTTTCATAGGTTACTAACTAAACCCCCATTCTTTGGCCATAAATGTATCAAAAAGGTTGGGTTTTTGGTTAAAATTTGGCCAAAGAAATGCCTCATTTTCCACCTCCTCTTAATCTCCAAATAATTATACCTATTACAGCTATTACTACTGCCCAAAACCAGATATTTGTTAGTAGCATGAACATGAATGTTTCAAATGACATTGCTGAAAACAGAATCTTGCTCATATTATTGAATCCATGTCTTATGTGAGGCCAGGCAAGGTTTCTAAACAAAAGTACCCATATCATCATTTCTAAACCAAAAACATAAACTGCTGTTGAAGCTACCACATCTGTAAAACCATATGCCAGCATATGATAGAGTACAAAAATGAATGGTGATACTACAACAAATAAAAATAGAGAAATCCAAGGATTTCTAAACACAAAATATGCTAATCCTGCTACAGATGCTGGTATAATTGAAAAGAATACAATATCTTCCATACTTGCTGCAAAAAATGAAAGAATAGCATCACCAGCTGGTCCAAGCTGAACTATTTGGAAAGTAGGTGCAGAAACAGAATATCCTGTATTTGCCATAAAGAACATTGTTATGAATGCTCCAAAAACAAGTATACCAAGCATGGTTTTCTTACTCAGCCTTATAAGTGGTTCTTCAGCTAAAATAACATCTACAAATTCCACTCCACTAATTTTTACAATTAAATCTAAAGCTATAACTCCAAGAGCAAATATGCCAAGCCACCAGAATAACTGAGCTTTAGCCTGTAACTCTGGAACATTAATGCCATACCAAATGATAAAAAATAAAGCAAAAACAAGCCATGCAATTTCAACTGCTTTCCATATTGAAATTTTATCACTTGTTAGAGGCCATATTGAGACCATAACATTTATATATTATTTTTGATATATTATATTAAAGTAGGATAGTTTAGGCTAAATTTCCTGCCCTTTTGCTTACTTCAATTTTTATATTAAATTAAATTAATTAATATATATGCTTAGTTTCAAAACATTGGTTATTACTTTAGCTCTAATATTTATGCTTGGTTCTGTAGCTGTTGGTGTGTTTAGTGATTTAGCATATCTAATCGGATGTGGGTTCTGTCCAGAAGGTCAGCAACAATTCAAAGAAAGTCTCACTGCTATAGTTACTGCTGGACAAAGTGATGTAAAGTTAGGTGTAGAAGGTATGTTGAAGTTAAAGAATGATACAACTATCACAGATCCTACTATAAAAGCTGGTTTAGTAAATACATATAAAAGTAAAATCATCACAGGCAGTTTATTGACTTTAATATATATATTCATATTTTTTGTAGTAATATCAAAACTTGGTGACTGGGTTGTTGGATTTCCTCCTCCAACTTTATTAGCTATTTTAATATCAATTTTTCTTGTTGGAATAATACATTGGTCATTTAGCGGATTTACTCAATTTCCATATCAAGGTTGGACAGAAATGGCAATGCATCCTGAAATTTGGTCACATGAATTTATTGACTATGCAGCACCTGTACCAACAAATTACACACCTTATGTCTAATTTTTAAAAAAATAAAAAAAAAGTAGCAGGAAGAAAACCTTTCTTCCTGCATTTGTTTAGACAAAGTCTAACTCAATTGACATGTTACTGAATACTAATGTCTTGGCACCGTCATCTTTGCTAACTCCAAGTTTAGCACCTGCATCAATAGTTGATACATACCAGCCTGATGTAAAGAATCCAATCACAACATTGTCATCTGGATCAACTCCTGCAATAGCATGCTGTTCAATTTTGAAGTCAACTTGACTATCTTCCAGAATCAATGGCTTTCCATCTTTTGTTATGTCATAGCAGTATTCGTATCCAAGATTAGCAATTTTTGTAGGACAGTCAACTCTTGTAATTGTAACACCTGGAGATGTAATGCTTGGTTCTTGCCAGTCATTGGATTGAGCTATATCAAATGCAAGATATAGCCTCTGATCTGTGTACTGCCTATCCACAGCTGCTGTAGCATTTGTCTTTGTGGATATGGTGTATATGTAGTAACCATCCTGACCTATTGTTTTGCCTGTTGAATTAGAGGTTGTGCTGTACCAGACTGAACCTGCAGGACTCCATGTTCCTGCTGAAGAATCTTGATATTCATACACATAAGCTTTATCCATTTCATCATAGACATTGAATATCAGTTCAGCTTGTTCTGGTGTTGTTACCTCAATAGTATTGTCGTTTCTTTCACATTTCATTGTAAATACCTTACTTGTTACTGTATCATCTGCAGCAGGCAAAACTATAGTATAAATCTGGCCACAATCACATGCAAATCCAGATCCTCTGGGCTGAAGACCTGTTGATAAACCAGCTAATGTGCCTTTGAAAGCACTTCCTGGTATGCTATCAGATGTTGAATAATCACCTGAATATATTCTTGCTGTAGTTGTTAGATATTCAACACCACTTGTATTAAGAGGATTTCTTATAGCAAACCTTAACTCAGGTCTTACAGTAGCTTGTGGATCACATGCTGGAGGTTGGATTTGTATTTGAGGAGTTTCGGCTGGAGCTGGTACAACTTGCATGAATGGTAGTTTTCCAGTCATTGTATAAGTTGTAGCAACAAAGAAAAGCCCTAACAAGATAACAGCAAGAAATATCGCACCAACTACACCTATACCTTTCATTTCAATACCTCCTTTTTGGTTCTCTTCAGTCTTTTAGAGACAGAGCTCATTGAATTATTATTTGAATTTTTAAAAGTATATATAAAAATAAATATTATAAAATCTTATTTTTTCCTAATATACCAAATAATTCCAGCTACAGAAATTATACTAAATAGAATTAGAGGCAAATAGTATGATTCTATGCCTTCAGGTAAAAGTTTTTCAACAGCTATTTTTTCACAAATTGGCGGTACTTTATCTGTAGAACATACATATCCTTTAGGACATCCAAGTGTTCTGCAATCCAATCCTTGCTCAACATATACAGTTTTCTGACAAACAGATTGATTTTCTACTTTCACGCATTTGTAGTCTTTGGGACATGGTTGTGTTGAACAATCTATAGTAAGATAAACAGGTTCACAGGAGCCAATAAATTCACATCTATTATTTGTAGGATTGCATTTTGGAGATACACCTTTGCATGGAGCTGCTGGACAATCACTATCTGTAAAGCACTGAACCTCTGTAATTTCACATTCTCCAGAATACTGACATCTGTTGTTTTCACATGTAGTAACTACTCCTTTGCAAGGCACATAACAATCAGCTGCTGTTGTACACTGAACAACATCTTTGAATATTTCTGTTTTTATACAAACTCCTGAATTTTGATCACAAGTTGTTCCTGAAGGACATACATTTGGATCAGATTTACAATCTTTATAAACATATACAATCTCAGCACAAACACCTGCTGAAGTACACTCATAAGTTTTATCTGGAGTTACAGGACAGCCAAGCTGCATACAACCTAAGTTTTTCAAATCATCTCTTATACACAACTTTGATTCTGTCTGACAATAATAACCAGATGGACAGCCTGATACAGTACAATCTCTGCCTGTTAAGTAGATTGGATTAGGATTAATCATTATTGTTGTTGTGTTACCTGTAGCAGCCCATATCATTTTTGGCCAAAACTGTACCAGCTTCTTCTGTACCAGCTGTCCACTTGTAGTTCTTGTAACTTCAGTTATAGTTTCATTATGCCAGTAACATTTTTCAATTGGCCAAAGTTTACCACCTTCAGACGAACATGCTTCATTACTTCCTGTCAAGAAACCTTGTGGCAGATAAAGCTCTAAACTTGGTGTAACTTTCAATTTTTCAACAACTAATCCTGTTGGTATTGAATGTGTAACAACATTTTTTCCAAGAGTTAGATTTATATTCTGGATGTAGTCATAACAAGCTTCTCCAAAGAAAGTTGGTTGACAGACATTAGTTTTTACTCTTGCTTCTATATTATCTCTCCAATTGTTGTAAATTACCATATCAAAAGTTGCATTTGTTCCTCTGAAATATGATGACTCAGGAGATTCTATGCTGAAATTAAATAGATTGCTTGGCAAGTAAAAAATGAAGCTTCTTCTAACATATGAACAGTCAAAATATTCAGCTTTCCATGTATATGAATTTGGACCGAAGATTGAAAATAGTATATCACTTTGATTTATAACTGTTACATTAGGTATCCATATACCACCTTTTGTTTTTTCTATAAAGTTCATTATGTTGTATTCTTTTTCAGACATACCTGTTGGAAGAACAAAAATAGTTCCATTTTTCATAACAAAAGTATGAAAAGTTCGAGAAGCCAATCTGGTAGGTTCATTGTAAATAATATTGCCGTTTTTCTTTATAGTCACAGAACTTCCACAATTCCATACCCAATTTTCTGAAGTAACACCTGCCCCTCCATATTTTACATCAAGTTTTGTTGTAGAAATTAAATCACATGCTGCAGAGTAGTATTGATATGAATATCTTCTTCTGCAAGTATAATCAGTTCTTTCATAAATTTTGTAGTCACAACCAAACTCATCTTTTCCTGATGCCTTTTCTGAATAAGTATAGTACACTACTGTAGAACCATAATTTGCACAATAGTTAGGACAGTAACCTTGCCATGTGTTTGATGGTTTTGTTATAGGTTTACAACCATATATTTTATCATTTACTCCACTAATTCTGCTTTCTGTTATTTCATATTCTCCAAAATTATAATTTATTTTTCCTCCTACATTTAAACCAACACACCATGCATGATAACCTGTATGACAACTCAAAAAATCACTACCTTCAGCATATCCAGGAAATACTTCAAATTTAAATCCACTGAACCACCATGCTAAACCTAACAGAATTACAAATATTAAAATGATTAGTATTTTTTTCATAATTTCTTAATTATAACTGCTATTATTGTTGAAATTAATAGCAGTATTCCAAATTGTAAAACTGGTAAGGATGAAAAAAATGGAGTAATAAAAGGAATATGCAATTGAGTAAGAACAAAAAGAATAAACCAAATCAGCCATAGGATTGAAAAAATTTCATAATCTTTCATTTTAACCTCCAAATTCCTACTAATACAACTATACCAAGTAATATTTGAACAACACCTAAAATTTGTCCATAAAATCCATAAGGAGCAATAAATATATTGAGTAGACCCCAGATTGGCATAAATAGAGCTAAGATTATTGATACTACCTTTAATAGAGTCTTCTCTTTCATGCTTTTAATCAAATCATCCTGGAAAACTTCCAGTCATTTTTTTGTAACTCCTACCTTCTGAATAGCTCTATGACTATAAACAATGCAAGCAGTACATAGAGATATCCAGAAGCTCCTGATATCGCTGGCGGTAGTGTGTAAAATCCAAATGAAACCACTGCTAATACAAATGCTGATAAACTGACAAGCAAGCCTATAGCACTAAGAGGTGATCTCAGTGTAAACTTGCCTTCCCATACAGATTCTGATAGCAGTGTTAGTCCAAGTATTAGTAGCACTATGCCGTTCACAAAGCCGAGTGTCAGAGTAAATGGTAGCAGATTCCATGCTGACATTGCGAGTATCACTGCTAAAAATGCCATTGCAAAGCCCCAGATTTGTGTTGTTCTTCCTGCTACTTTCATTTTCTACACCTCCTTTTCTACAAGGACTGTTATGGCTTGACAGTCCAGTATGGATTACTCAGTAAGCATGAAAGTATTTTACTGCTTTATCAATTGCTCTTTTCTCTATATCTCTTCTTAAATTAAGTGATTTGATTTCAGCAATTATTTCATCTACATCTCTGTAATCCTTCATATTCAATCTCCAAGCTTGTGTTTGCCATCCTGTTTTTTTGGACCATCCTGCAACTCTTTGTAATCTACCTCTTATACCAACATCGTGTATTCTAAATATATTGTATCTTCTTGGGTTTTTTATCCTGATGCGAAGTTGCTGTCCTTTTATTTCCACTGTCATACTATCCTATCATCTTTCTTATTTTTCGCATCCACAGTTTTCTTTTCCTGCTTTTTGGTGGTCCAATTTTACCCCACTTCTTTCTTGCCATAGTTACCTCCCTTTTCTTAATACTAATATAATACCACCTATAATTATTAAAACAGCTATTCCTATACCAATGTATGTTAATTCTTCTTCACTCAATTCTATTCTTTCAGTTGTTGATTCTAATATTCCGCAAGCTGCACCAACACATTCAAATTTATCAGCAGATTCATTAAGTTTTACTTGACCACTTAGGTTTAATCTACTCATTGTTTCTGAACAGGATTCATACCTACATTCTGGATAACCTAACCACTGCTGTTTTATTTGTTGTGTTGATGTTTTTGCACAAATTGCTGGTTCTGTTGTAGGTTCACAGTAAGTAATATTTTGAAGTTTTTCGTCGTATTGTATTGTTTCCTCTTGCTGTTGCTGTTCCTCATAATTAGGTCGACATAATCCTGCATCAAATGGACAAGTTGTGCAATCTTCACCAGACTCTATTATTCCATTGCCACAAATTGGTTTTGGTGTTGTTACTTGTTGTGTTGTAATATTCTGTTGTACAGGTTGTTCTACACATTGACCATCTTTACAGATTTTATTGTTTTTTGAACAGTCGTATGCTATTATTGCTCTGTCAAAATTGGTATCACAGTAATATTCTGATAAAATTTTGTCTGATGAACATCCATCAACATAATTTCCACCTCTGCTTGTAGTAACAGTACCTTTTACTCCATAATTCTTTCCTAAATCAGAATCTTTACACCATTCAGCTGTTGAAGGAGCATTTTTACATACACCATTTTCACAACCATATGGGCATTGATATATATCTCCTCCTAAAGTATTATCTGCTTTACATGCATATTCTTTTAACCATGAATTATCAATACAAAAATCTTCTACGGACAATATTCCAGTTACTCCTGAAACTTCTGTAGTACCTTTCATTCCATAATTTCTTCCACCATCAGTATCACTACACTTATAAACAGATCCAACATCTGAACCACATGTTGCTCCTTGACCTACTGTTCCAGAAATGCAAATTTGTGGATAATCACAAATTTTGTAACTTGTCCATACACCATATCCAAATGTTCCTGAAGGTGCTTTACCACTACATATCAACATTTCTTGCGGATTAGCATCGTTGCAAGAAAGTTTACCTAAAGGATAGCACTCTTGACCTATTACAGCAAATAATTTTGGACCCAAAATTAGACCTAACACTGCAATTGCTGTGAATATTAAGATTATTATATATATTCTATTCATATCCAATCACTCCACCATTTTTTCCTTCTTGCAATCCATGCTTTTCTAATATTTTTCATTGCTGCTTTTCTTCTCTTTCTTGTAAATTTCCAACGCTTTGACATATTACTTCAGCAAAACAGCCAGTAATGCCATCCCTCCAATGAGTATAGGTGCAAAGAGCCACAAAACTATTACACTTAAGCCTATCAACAGTAGATTTGCAAACCAGTATGTGTATGCAAAGTAAAACATGAGCAATCCAGCAATTCCTCCAATCTCATTTTTGTAATCTTCAGCAAAAATACCTACAAATTTTCTTACTATTAAAAAAGTAATTCCTGCTACTCCTAAAGCTAAAATCAGCTGCAGTAACCAAAGCAATGCTGTAAGTTGTGAAACTATATCAAACATTACTTTTTCCTCCAAGCTTTAATTACAATTGATATACCAATCAATATTACTAAACCTGTCACAATCCAAAATAGTAAGTTGTTCACTGTTTTTTGCTGTTCTTCCACAATTTCTGTCTGTGAAACTACTGTTCCTCCTGTTGGTGAAACATATGGACCAAGAGCAACACAATTGAAGTTTTCATCACAAATTTCATTAACTCCACATCCATAATAGCATTCATTCACTTTTTTCTCAGAAATAACCCATACTCCGTTCTGACAAGAGTATTTTTCAACATATCCTGTTTGAGATGAAGGATACCAAGATGTAGTTTGTTTGTCCCAAATTGTGCAAGATTGACCTTCTTTTGTTAATGTTGTCCATGTGAAATTTTTAGAACAACCTGGTTGCTGTGGACAGCACTGTACAGGATAACCATTTGTTTGTTCAATCCATCTCCATGTTCCATCAGCCAATTCTATTTTTGTAACTGGATAAACTAAACTTCCTGAGCATACTACTTGTCCATAAGTTGAATGGTTCCAAATATTACCTTGCACTGGAGCTAATAGCCATTGTGATACAAAATTAATCCATTTTCCTCTTTCAATTCTTGTTTGATAACTGTCTTTTGGTATACTACTATTTAAATAAGCTGGAACATAGCATCCTTGTTCAACAGTAGTTTTTTGTTCTTTTAATGAGCCTTTTTCTTCAACGACTAAAACATATGGTTTGAATGATTCCCTAAATTGAACTTTAATAGGTGTTCTAACTAAACCAAACCATGACCACTGCTCAACTCTTCCAAACTTATAATACTGTGGATTTTCATCATATTGACTTCTGATTGGATCAAGTGAATACCACTGATTCACTGCAGAGGTAGTTAAATTATACGCTATTTGACATCCATTTTTATCACATTTTTCAATTCCTATTATCCATGAACCTAAAATTCCTGGCTCTGGAACAAAAATTTCAACTGTGCATAATGATGTTGTTTTTGCATTAGAATACTCTGCTGGTTGTGCATTTGGTTGTGGACAGACTAATGTTGAACCACTTTCTATTTCACCTGTTATGTAAATTGTTCCAAAAATTTCATCAGTGCATCTTAGATTTCCATAAGAGGCAGTGTATATCAGCTCTGGTGAAATAACAAATATATATCCACTAAAAAACACACCTCCTATGATTAATAAACTAACTACTGCTAAAATTAGCCAAGATTGTAAACTTGGCATATTTATTTATTTAAAAAACATATATATAAACTTAATTTCATAAAAATTTTACAATTTTTTAAAACATCCTTAATGCATATCGATTTTTGAAATCGAAGAATTTTCTCTGTTTCGCTGCATATCGATTTTACTCTTCCTTCTTTTTTGGTTTTACAACATATTTAATAGCTCTATCCCATAGAATGTTTGTTTTCTCTTCAGCTAAAAATAATCTATCCAACTCAGTGTGATCTACAACATAGAATCCTTTTTCTTTTTCTCTCAAAATTCCTTTGCTTAAAAGTATAGGTTTGATGGCAAATAGATAGCACCCTGCAGGGTGCTTGTAACCACAACTTTGAGCTATAGAATACAAAGAGCCACTTTTTACATTATATAGTTTAATTAGTAATTCCCCAACTGTTGTCAGTATTTTTAATTTATTCTTTTTTCTTTTTTCCAACAAATTCATCCCATTCATCTTTTTCCCTACCAATGTTTACATTTACTGAAGATCCAGTGATTTCTCTTTTTTGTCTCCAGTACCATAAGTTATATTCAGGTATTATATCTTTTGTAGGAGAAAGTGGATGGCCTCTGGCAAACTTAGCCCAAGGATCTTCCAAATCCTCTACACTTGGATTATCATTGATATGAACAATTGATAAAGGTTCTGTGCAGACTATTATAATTACAGGCATTCCTGGTTTTGTTGAATCAACATATTGTCTGTTTGTATAAAAACACACATGTTTTTTACCATAAGAATACTTAATATCCCAACAATTTTCTAACCAAGTTAGATTTTCTCCTGTTTTTTCCTTCCAAAATTTTGTGACATATTCCCAAGCTTTTTCTATTGTTGTATCTTCTTTCTGCTTTCTAAACAAATATCTAAAATGATAGAACAAAAATATTGCACTACCCATAAGAAATAGAAAAAGTATAAAGTAAATTTGTTCAGAGGTGATGTGAATATCATAAGCATAAATCAATCCACCAACTATGAAAACTATTGACAATACTAAAATTATCAACCAGAAAGGTTTCATATTATATTGAATAAAGATGGAAATGTTAGGAATATTATAACTGCAGCTAAGAGTTGGAAGAACAACAAACCAAGCAAGGATTTTCCTGTTAGTTCATATCCAACTACTCCTGAAAAAATTATCACTACTATTGATATGAAGTACATGCTCAAGATTTCACTCATACTACCACACACTTATATATCCTAACCTTACAGTATGTGCTGAATCAAAGCCTGCTGGTTCTGCAGGTCTTGCGAGCCATTCACCTTCTTCCTGATTTCCTAACTTTATCTGATTCTTAACTATCTCTATCAATTCTTCTTTTCCAACAGCTTCTGTAACATTGTAAGTGAATTTTTCAACCCATGTTTTTTGATCTCCAAAGTACTGAGCTTGCTTTTTTGTATTCCATTCTCTTCTAAAAAATATCCAAACTGTCATGATTCCTCTTTCTTGTGTTTTCTTACATGTATTGCTAATCTGATTGGTGCATCGAAACTTTCACCACATTCCTGACATACATATTCTTTTTTTGAAACTACTGTTGCTGGCTGTTCTTCAATTTTTTCCTCAAGTGGTTTATACTGTGTTTCAGAAGTTTTTATTTTTGAAATAATAAGTTCCTTTAGTACTTCATTCTGTTTTTCAGTTATAGATTTGAGATGCTCTATATTCATTTTCATGAATCTTTCTGCTATATCAAAACTTGTTTTATAAGCATCATCTTGTACCTTTGCTTTTACTGCAATCTCACTTACATTTTTTAGTTTTGCTATAACTTCTCTTGCTTTGTCAATCACTATTTTTTGAAATTCGATGTACCAGTTCATCTGAGCAAGGATGTCGTAGACTCTATTTCTGATTAGATCTACTGCGTTGTATGCAACAAAGTATGGATCATTTACCCAATATTCTTCTGGTTGTTCTTTTGCTGCTGCAATTGCTTCCTTTTCAGTTTTACTTATTTCATTTATTGAAAACTGTATATCCTCTGCTGTTGTTTCTATTGTTTTCAAAATGTTATCCACTGATTTAAAAAATTCCTCAAAATTGAAATGATCCACTGACATTTTTAGAAGTGCTTGTTTTTCTGATTCCAAACTTCTTATGTCAGTCATTTTCTCCTAAAAACCTCCTTTTTCTTAATTCGTCTCCTCCATATGGATAAAATGTTTGTCTTAGAGACTTTAATTTTTTAAGTTGTTCATCTAATACAGAACTTGATCCTCGTTCTAATATTCGTTTTGTTGTTTCAGCAGCAGCGATTTTATAAGCTGCTGCTCTTCTAATTTCCTCCACCCTTTTCGCTAATTCATCAAAATGCATATTCAATCTTTTGATTAAAGGAGCTTCACCGTGCTCCCCAGCAACTAAAACCATAATTTCATATGGTATTCTTGGATCAAACCTTGGTACTTGGATTAAAGCATTTTCTGGTACATCATATATCTTAACTTGCCTCCATGAATTTATTGGAGTATAAACTACTGTCAGCGGAAATTTACCTGTTGATTGCTCTGTCCTAATGAAAGTTCCTACTCTACCAAACGCAAAATCCAAAAACAAAGGTTTATTTATCAGTCCCATACTATCTTATTCTAATTCTTATACCTCTTTTTTGAATGAACATAATTAATGAAAATATTAAAATTATTAAAGTAATCAAAACTATTAGTATATTTCTTTCTAAAACAGCCATTTCATAATCTGCTTTGATATAATTTATTTTTGTTTGGTAGTTGGAATCGATAGCATCAAGTTGTGCTTGAGACATGAAAATTCCAATATCATTTAAATTTGTATCAATCGGAAGGCTGTACTGGCATAAGTATGATGAATTTTCATAATTTCCAACATCTTTTGGTTCGCAGGTAATATATGTTGTTCCAATCATTTTTTCAAATCTTTCTTGAACAAAGTAATCTCCTGCTATAAATTCTATTTTAGATTTTTTGTTTTCAGAAACCCAAGGTTCTAACTCAAACTCCAACTCACCTTTATACTGCCCTTTTTGACTTGGTGTGAAAGCAAAAAATATATCTCCAGATACAGATCTAAGCTCATGTGTCTGATTCAAAACTACATCATACTTACTACTACCTACCAAGATGTAGGCTGTATAATTTGTCGGAGTAGTTGAATTCATTCCTTCAGAAATTGTCAAACTACTCAATTTAACCTTTACATCAACTGTTTCATTTGATGTAAAAACTTTCTTATATGCTTCATATCCTACTTTTATTTGAGGAAATGTAAAATCATAAACTGTTACTCCATCAAGTTGCTCTACTAAAAGTCTTTTTGTCTCTTTCACTGTGTTGTTTGATGTGTCATTTACAAAAAAATCAAAATTTATAGTTCCAACATTTTTTGATGATATTGGAATTGAGTATGTAGAATTTGATTCATAATTCAAAAATTTTGTTTGATTCTCTATAACTATCCACACTTTTGAAATGTTAACATTATCTCTTACACTTACAACAAAATTTGTTGTTTTTCCTGCTTTGATTTTATCATCATAAGAAGTTGATAAAATCTCTGGAGGAATTTCATCTTTAAGATTCAGAGTAATGTTTGTTTGACCATAGTTGCTAAAATTCAAAACTACTAAATAATTTGATGGTGTAAAAGTTTTAGGAATATCATAGAAGACAGGTTGAATGTAGCAAATCGATGGCAGAAAAGATATATTCAAATATAAAGGTTTGAGAAGTGATGAATTAGATGTAACATTTAGATCTGAAATTGGTGTATTACCATCATTACATAATTCTAAATTTATGTAACCAACACTTCCTAAGCTAAAATTAAAACTCTGATTTTTCGGAATCCTGAGCTTTACATTTTCTGTAACACTTGTGAGTATAGTAATGTTTAAAGTTGTGTTCAATCCAAAGAGTTGTATGGTGTTGAAGTAGTTTCCAGGCAAGAAATAAGGAGGAATTGAGAGATTGAATTGTATCCATTTTGGTTGATTGATAGAAGTTTGTGATAGAGATATAGGAAAAACACCTGATGGAACTACATTGAAACTTTCATTGCTATCTGTATAAAAGTAAAACTGCTCTGAGATTGTTGAATTATCTGTTGCAGTGAAGTTGAAATATGTTGGAGAAACTGATACATTACTCGCTGAGATATTTGTTATTATTAATATTGTATATAATATATATTTGCCATCTTCGATGTTTGGATTATAAACGGCCACGGCTGTGGTCATTATAAATGACAGCCAGGTGATATATGTCAATAAGAGTTTTTTCATAGAAACGCTTTCATGTCATCTTTTTTGTATAATTTTTTATTGATTAGAATCATGTTCTCTCTTTCCATGAATTCTATCAAAGCTGAAATTAGTTCGTAAGGAGCAATTTGATACTTTTCTGACAAGGATTTCAGCTTCAGCTCAACTTCGGCTGGCAAATAAACTGACATATTTATTATTATGATAATTATAATATATAAATTTAAAAAATCACAAAAACTTAAATTTTAATAAATCTGTTATCTGCACGGATACAAAAATCGCACGGATAACAGTAAAAACTATCGCTATAAATGTGATAAATTGTCTCGCGACCGCACTTGGGGCAGATCGGATTTTTAAGCATATTTGATGATAACTATATCACCCCACCGCTTTATTTGCAGGTCAGGTTGACCGCGTTTCAGCCACCATTCATAAAGCTCTCGAAGTGTCATACTATTTTTCACCTTCCAATCCTAACAATCCTCTTAAGAATTTATCCCAAGTGATTTCTTTATTCAGTTTGCTTTGTTCTATAAGCTTTTTTTCAAGAAGTATTTGGTAGGTTTCTTTGAAAATTGAAATTGTCGTTCTTCGATTCATAATTTAATTATGTGTGTTATGTATACTTTTCGGCTTTTTTCTTTTAATATGGTTTTGTCCGCATGCTGGGCAAACACATTTTTCAAGTTTTATTTCAACAGTTTCTATTTTATTCATATTAATATTATATTGTCGGTAATATTTAAAGTTTTCGGTATTATTCAACCACCTTAAACTCCCATTCTATTTTGTCAGATAAAGAAGAACCCCAATTCAAGCGTTTTTTGGCTATTTCTATGTATTTTGGATTTATCTCAATACCTATGCAATTTCTTTTTAAATCTCTTGCTACTTTCATAGTAGTGCCTGAGCCGAGAAAGGGGTTAAGAATTGTATCACCTTCATTTGAAAGATATTTCATAACCCACTCTATTACCTTTGGGCTTTTTTTATTAGGATGTGTAAAAGATTTTTCCTCATAATTAACTTTCTCAAAATAATAATTGGGTGAATGTCCTAATTTCCAGTTAAATGTATTCTTACCTCTTGACATCCATAACATAGTCTCTGTTCCAAGAGCAAAATTAACCTTTCTCAAATATGGGGCAGGATTTTTCTTTACCCACACCAAAACATTTCGGTATTTAAATCCCATTTCCTCAAGAAATTGTTTTATGAAACCAATTCGCCAAGTATCCATAAAAGTAATGAAATTACAATCTTTTTTTAACATTCTTGAACATTCACTTAACCACTTCTTTGTAAAATTCAGAAAATCATCAAAAGAGGCAAAGGTATCGTAAGCTAATTGTTCTTTTTTTAGTATTCTTTCTATTTTTAAAGACTTTTCATAATTTTTTCTTGGATAAAGTTTTGAAATTTCACCAATTCCATAAGGTGGGTCAGTTAAAACTAAATCAATACTCTTATCTGGTAAAGTAGGTAAAACTTTTAAACAATCTCCTTGAATTAAAGTTAATTTAATCATTTTTAATATAGTTTTCGGTATTCCTGGCATTCTCGACAATTGTCGCATTCTGTGAAGCCGAGACGCAGGCAGAGCTGGCAAGTCATTTTTTCACCTCCTCATTTTCTACAGGCATTTCTGAAAGATAGATCATATCACCAATTTTGTTTATTTGTCCAAGTTTTTTCATATACGAATAAACCTCAAAACCAATATACTCCGTACCTGTTAATTCGCGCAAAGCAGATCTTAGTTCATCTATGTGACAACCATTTGCACATTTTTTAATGATAAGTTGCTTGGCCTGCTCGTATATGTTTTGAGGTTGTAAGATTTCCTCTTTTTCTTCTTTATAATTTTCAAAAAGAAATCTTTCAGCAAGATCCTTAATTTTTTCTACTGAAAGAAAATATTCTCTTTTGCCCGCTACTGTTCGTTTATCTAAAAATTTTAATCGTTTCAAAGCTCTGCCAAGCCATTTTGAGTTGAGCCATTTTTCTTCACTTTCAAAATACTGTAAAAACCACATTCGAATTTCTGATAATTTATAATAATTGTTTTCTTTCACGTTTTCAAACAAACATTTAATAAGTAATGTGTCTTTTTGCTCAGACACATCCTCAATTATATGCTCTTGAGATTTCATTTCAGCAAAATTTTTCATTTCATCATAAACTCCACAAAGTTTTGCGAGCGCGAGAATCGGTTTCCATTTCTCCCAATCTCGCGATATTAACTTTGTGTCATTCTCAAGATTATCATATGTTTCTTTCACTAATTTCCAACACAGCAACATCGAAATGTAGCATAAAGTTCTAATATCTTTCCAATTGTCACTTTCAATTTTTATGCTTCTGTCGCCGAATACTTTATTTTTTGTTCGCAAAATTGTAAACCATATTGCTCTATCCATAATTGCATCATCGAGACCAGCTATATTCACAATCATTTTGGGGCAATAAATTTCAAATTCTTCTACTGAAAAATCTACCTTAGCACCTTTCTGCGTTGATCTTATGACCTTTGCACCTTTTTTATAACCATTTAGTAATATTTGTCGCAACTCTGGTTTGTTTTGCTCGGAACAAAGGGCGTCCTGTTCATCAATCAAAAATGTTGGTCTCATTGAATTAATGATTCGAAAAACTGATGATGTGGTAACATTACCTGCCTGAATCGCATTAAAACATATTTTGCTCATTACATCAATTACTGTTGTTTTGCCAGACCTTTTTGTTCCTTGTAAATATATATATGGATATGATTTAAACAATTGATGAAAATAGGTTCCTATGGCCCAAAGGGCATAAAATTTATTATCTTCTTCGTTTGTGTCGATGTAATAGCAAAATTTATGTTTGATAATTTTAAATAATATTTGAAGTAGAGTTTGTATACTTTGTTTATTTTCTACATATATATTATACATTTTTTCTTTATTATTTATATTATTATTATTTGAAAAATCGCAAATATATAATATATATATAGGAAACTCACTAAATTCTACAAACTCTACACGATTAAGTATTTGTGAAAATAATACTATTAGTTCTTTAGGATTATTACATCTTACTAAACCTAAATCGAAATTAATATTATTATTTTTAATTAAGTTTGTTGTTATTAAAATGTTATTTTCAATTAGTTTATTAAGAGGTATAATTTGTAAATTCTCGCCGTTGAATTTAAGCATATAAAAATATTTAAAGATGTTTTCATTCTCTTCGGTCTTACTATCCAACCACACTCCTAAATAGATATTTTCATCATCAAAATCGACAGCAGGATGTATCTTTTTTGATTCTTCCAATATCGGAATAATAACTTCATTTATTTTTGACATAGTAATCTATAAATTCCTTCTGCTTCTGCTAATTGTTTACGAGCTATTTCTCTCATTTCTGCATGACTCTGCTTGTTGTACAAAAAAAGATATCTTTTTTTGATATTTAAATATCTTTCTACAAGCTTCCTCCAGCCTTCGGGAAGAGGCTTTCCATTATTTTTCATTTTTAACAATTTTCGCAATCCCGTCAAAGTTATAATTTTATCCATTCTCCTCAACTTTCCTTATAACTATTTCTTTGTTGTTTTCTTTATCTTTTCTCAGTATAACAACAACTTTGTTATCTTTTTCAAAATCCAAGCCCATTTCTAAAAACTCTTGCGTAAGTGTAATTCGAGCAGTAACAGGGCAATTTTTCACTTTGACATAAGAAATATCAGCAATCCGCTTTGTTAAAATTTCCATTTTGTTAATTATTTACAAACATTTAAATACTTTTACTAAAAAATTTTTTATAAAATAGAGATCGCAACTACTTCCACCTTCCTATCTTCATTTTTCTCAATTCCACTATTCTTTTATTCATATCTTTAATAGAAATCAATCCAGTTCTGACAGGCAGAACTCTTGTTAAGTTACACAAATCACAACACTTCCCTTTCTTTCTTAAAGGCTGAGGATTATTTTTCTCTGTTTCAGCAAGTTGTGATCTACACAACACACATTTTTTCATTTGAATTCTTATTTTTCCTCAGCTGAAAAATATTTCTCGAGGGCGAGCTGAATCGTTTGACTCATATTTCTATACGTTTTCTTGCTATGTTCTTTCAATTTTTCGTATATTTCAGGGCTCAAACAAACAGACATTACCACCTTCATTCTGCACCTCCTTTATATATATATAACATAAGTAGCATTTAAATAATTTTTGCTACTGTAATATATATATAATGCAGTATAAAAAAGTATTTAAATAAGTGGATATAATATTAAATAAGAATATATGGAGGTGATTGAAATGAAAGTCAAACTTGAATTCAAAAATGAATTTGGAAAAACTATTTTAAAAAGAACTGTACATAGCGTAAAGGAAGCAGAAAAATTTTTAAAAGAAATAGCAATGCAAGGAACAAAAGGAAATGTGTTCAAGGACGGAGAATACTTCATGAGAATTGATGAGTGTATACTCTCAATTTGGAGAGAAGTTCCAAAAGAAAGAAGAATTGAGTTAGGAGGTGGAAAATGAAAAGAGGAAGTAAAATTGAAGAAGAAGTAGCAAAAAGAAATAAATTGGGTTATCTTGGATTTCAAGGTAAGCCAGAAATTAAGAAATTCACTTGGATATGCTCATTTTGTAAAAAAGAATACATCTGGCAACATCAAGCTAAACAATGTGAAAAGAATCATTTTTGTGGAGGTTGCGATAAGCCTTTTGTAATTGAAAATGAAGGAGTTTTGTTCGGTAAAGAGAAATTTCATAAAAGTTGTTTAAAAGAATTACTTTTGAAAGTTGGTGATACTTTTGCTATTAAAGAATTAGGATTGGATGATGAAAAGGAAGAGGATGAAGATGAAAGTTAAGAGAAAAGGAGGTGATTGAAATGAATGTAGAAGAATTGTTGGAAAAAATAAAAATTAAAAAAAGATAACAGTTTTTTGTGGGCCCGAAGACGATTCTCCTTGGCACTTTGACGGTAAAAACTGGAACTTCCAAGGGTTCGGGCATATGCTGAAAGAAAAAGTAAAGGATTGGGAGTTAAAGGAAAGTGAGGAAGGAGAACTCCCAGAATTGGAGATTGAAATTGAAAGTTAACACTTTTCAATTTCAAAATCATTTGTATATACTTTTTTTATTTGCTTTTCCATCTCCTTTCTTATTCTTTTTTCTGCACTACCAAACAATTTTAAACCAGGGACAAAATCTAAAATATCAAAATATAATTTTAAAAAACCAAGCCTTAATAACATGAAATTTCTTCTTTCATGAATAATTTCATATTTCAAAATATCGAATTTTTTTAAATTTTCAAGAATAATTTCAATATTATTTATGTTTTCTATTATATTTTTTTGTTTTAAAATTTTTAAAATTTTTTCAAGTATATTTTTATTATTTTTTATTTTTTTAATAGTTTTTAATAATTCGACTTTCAATTCAACACTCGTAAACTCCAAATCTTTTTTAACAAGTTCCTTTTTTTCTTCATCTATATTTTTCAACTTTATCAAATAATATACTCTTTCGAGATCATTAAAATTTAATGTTTGCATTTATAACTTTGAAATTTGAGATCTGTTCTAAAATTTCTTTTTCTCTGTTTTCTATTTCTTGCTTTATTTTTTCAACTGATTCTTTATCATAAATATTGAATGGTTCTGTTGCTTCGATATATTGAAAAAGTATGTCATCTTTCAAAGCCTGTAAAGAAAAAACAATACGAGATAGCGGTAATTGATTTTCTTCCATTTTTGAAAAAAATACCTCCTCTATTTTTTTCATTTTTAGAAAATTTACAAATCCATCGAGCGATTCAACATTTATTACTATCATATTCCTCAACTCTCTTTTTTATCATTTCGATTAAAATATCTCTTATTTTTTTATCTTTTGTGATTGTTGCCTTAAATTTTTCCCAGAGTTCATCATTTATGTCTCTTAAAAGATATGTTTTCATTCTATACCTCCTTTTGATTCAATAACACATTTTTGTAATTCATTATAATATGTTTGAAGATAATCATAACAATTACTAAATCCATTTTCACAATCATTTAATATATTAACACAATATTCGAGACTATTTTTATATTCTCGTACATAATATTGCATATCATATAAACTTATAACTAAAAAAATAATTGATAATGATAGAGTAAATAAAGCAATAAATATAATTACATTACTTTTTGAAATTGTCATAGTTTTATTACTTTGCATTATTTTTTATTATTTTTACTTATATTTAAAGTTTTCGGTTATTGTCCTCTATCAGCTGTGTATCCTCTCTCTTCACAAACTATTCGCAGATCGTTTTCAATGTTATTGAAAATTTCAAATAATTTAATAGTTTCTTGCAAACTAAAAGTTTTTTTGCTATTGATAAGAAAAGAAAAATATTTTTCTGCATAGTCAATATATTCTAATTTTTTTGTATTTTTCACCACATCGATTTTAGGTCGCAAAAAATGATATAAAGACATAACCATTGAAATATAATCGAGAAGATTTTGAACAAAATCGGGATCAATAACATTATAAAATTTTATTCTTTGAATTGATCTAAAAACTATCATGTAATATTCTGATATTCTTTCCAAATAGTTTAAAATTATTTCTTTTACTCTATCTTTTTGTGTTAATCTTTGAATTAATGTGTCATATTCTTGTGCCATATTATGTTGTGTTTAATTTAGTTATAATTTCGGCAAGTTGTGGTTTTACTGTGTTTTGTAAGAAATCATTATTTGCATAGCTGAAATAAACAGACACAGCAAGCAAAGATATTAAAACAATTAATCCAATTGTCATTGTTTTTTTCCATCTCAATAATTCTGCCTCTTTCGTAATTATATATGCCTGGACAGGTGCAAAAATTTCGGCAGGATGAATTTTTACATCATCCTTATGAAATGTCAAAGCATATAATGTTTCATTATCGAGAAATATCGAAGGAACACCAGAAATAAATTTAATATGTTCTGGACTAATAGGTTGTGAAATTTTATTTTCCAAATAAATTTTGTTTGGTTCAATTATCCAGCCTTTATCTTTAATTGTTATAATGTCACCATCAAAATTTTTTATCATTTTAGTTATGCTTTTACCATCTTTACTTACCAAATTCACAATTCCATAATTTTTTTTGAATAATGTCCGTTTCAATTTGCATCTAAAATAAATATCATTTAGCATTCCCGCTAAAAAAATAAAAGGAATAATAGATATTAATATTGATAAAATCAATAATTCCATACTATTCTATTTCCCCCACTTCAAGCTCTTTCTTTTCCTCTTTCGGTTTCATTAATTTAAAACCACCTTTTTGTATGCCTGGTGTTTGTCCAGCCTGAATTAATCTCTCAAATCCTTCCTTACTTCTCGGAATTTTTAAATCAATTAAAATTCCCGTATGAAAAAATTGCCATAGAGCTTTTACACCATTGTCTCTCGTGCGTAACCACAATTGAAAAAGTGGAGCATCACATAATTGAATTCTTTCTTTGATAATCATCAACATAAAATCATCTTTAATGTAACTTAACATTAAATCTTTAGCAAGAATTTTGTCAATTTTTTCGTTCTGTAGTTCTGGATTATGTAATAATGAATATTTATGTGTCCATTCATCGTTTGGCAACAAAATAAGTGTTTGATCTTCAATTTCTTTTTTTGCTAATTTATCAAAAATATTCCTTGGCATAATTTATTTAATAACAAAAGTATATTTAAACTTATCGCTAATAAAAAGTTAGAAAATAAAATAAAAAAAGATTTATCTATTCAAATTATGATTATTTGTGATTATTGTGATTTTGTATTTATCTTGTTCTGTAAATTCCAACAATTAGCAAAACTACTGCCACGATTAGCAGAAGTGGCAATAATCCTGCTAATGTTGCAGTTGTTCCTGTTAGATTTGCTGTATTAATTGCATCTTGAACTGTCGGTATCACTACTGACACGGCTATGATGATAGCAATCATCAAGCCGATGAATACGTTTGTTATTCCCGCAAAACCTTTGTGTCGTCTCATATTCTTTTTAAGATATAGGTATAATATAAAGATTAATCCCTATCCAAACCAGAATTTTTTAGTTTTTTTATCTATTATAACAAAATCTTTTCGTTTTGGATGTTTTTTTATAATTCCAATAAATTCCAGATCTTTAATAATTTTTTTAATATCATCTTTATCTAATCGAATCATACTTATTTGTCTATTTAATTCCTTTCTCGAAATCTCATCGAATTTTGAAATTCTTTCTAATAATTTTCTTTCCCATTTTTGCATACTACCTCCTTATAATTCTTAAAAACATAAATGCAATTATAAAACCAATCACAAGCCACAACAAAATTTTGATTGGCAACATTATATCCCACACTGTTGTTATAAATAAAAATGTTGGAATCAATATTACAATAGATCCCTCAAAACTTATTTTCATAGCAACAATAAAAGCAATTATAAAAATTAAGAAAAATAATGCAAGAAAAATTGGATTTATAAAAATACTTTCAAACAAACTACCAATCAAAATTTCGATTTGATTCATATCTCTCCTCCTCTAACAAAACCAATTATCGTTAACACTAAAAATAAATTAATCATTATACCAATTATATTTTTTGTCAGAGGATCTAATGTTGCATCAAAAAAGAAAGATGTTGGCAATATAAACATGTTTGCAATAATCATTAACATAAATAGTGGAACTATAAAAACAACAGAAAAGCCCGAGCCACCTAACAAAAATCCAGCCACTGCTGTTATACCAATTGCTAATAAAAATGCAGGATTTGTAAAAATGCTAAAAATTCCATTTATTATTGATTGTGCTACTGATTCTGATGTTCCAACATTTTGTGCAAAAACCTCAAATGCCATCGGTTGATATCCAATTAAATACCCAGATAGAGAAAGTCCAAATAAAATGAAAAGAAAAACTGATAGTCTCATATTCCCACCCTCATGTATAATAATGCTATTAAGATTATTAAAACTAACACAAACCAATAAAATGGAAAGATTGGAATTACAAATGTTAAAATAGCTAATACTATCAATCCCATAATTGCCCCAGCAATAATATTAAATTTGCTGAAAAATCCGATCACTAAAATTAAAATAATAATTCCAATCATCATTTTTGTTGTATCTGACCATCCTTCGATAGATATAGTTATTCCTCCTGGTCTAACAAAATATGATTTTTCTGTGATGGCATATTCATCATAACCACTTACCTTAAAGTATGCTCTTACAATATAAAAACCTGTTTTATTTCCAACATGATAAATCAATTGCCCGCCACCGCTTTGGTTTGTCCAATTTTCAGAAAATACAATTTCCTGTCCTGTTAGATTTTTATATGTTACATTCATTCCGAAATACTGCAGATTTTCTAAACTTGCATTAATTGAAAAAATAATATCAAAATCTCCAGATTGATAATATCCATCAGGTTTAATACTATAATTAATGCCTGTGAACATTGTTGTCATGTTCATAAGATAACTTTCATTTCCAGCAAAACCGAGACGCACATATGCGATTTGATTAACAGGGCTTGGATTAATAGTAAAATTAATTGATTTATATCCAGGTTTACTTACCTCAACAAAATAATTCGCAGTATCTAAAAACATTGTTGTTGATCCTGCCGTATCAGTTTTACCTTGTGCAACTGTGAAATAATAACTTGATTTTAAATTTCGTTTGACTGTCACTAATGCATCTGGAATTGGATTATTGTTATAATCTAAAACCATGAAAGTGAAATAAACACCTTTATCAACACGCAAAAGCAATGCATCGATTTTACAACCAACCGTTTCATTTACTTCGCAGAAATATTGTCGCATCGGATAATTGTAAATAATGTAACTGATATTGTGTGTTTCATTTACTACTTGAACAATTAGAGAATTTTTACATGTTGTATTTGAAGTTATGTTATTTATATTTGTTAATGTATTTATGCATGTTGTGTTAAAAAGATTAAGATTAAAATATAATCTTTCATTAATATTTTTTTCATTGAAAGTAACAATGCTAACAAAATTTAGACATGTATTTTTACAACCCCATAAAGCATCATCATCAGAATGTGTAGTTTTTATACATGTATTATTTTTTCTACTAATATATGCATTGAAGGAATCATAAATATCATAATCAGCATTGTTACAAATATAATTATTTTCAAGTAATAAAAGATCTTGTACTGAAGACTCTATTCCAAAAGTATTTGAAATAATAGTATTATTAATTATATTTATATTATTATAATATATGCTTTTTATTCCATAGTAAGCTCCTTTAATGTAATTATTATAAATATTTACCTTCGAATTTAATGTATATATTCCCCTCTCAACTGAAGAATTTACTATTGTATTATTAATAATTGAAATATTCTCTGAACTTTCAATATGAATTGGAACAGTATTATAAAGATAAGTAGAAAAATTTTTAAACTCATTATTTATGACTTCAATTAAATTAGAACCTTGTATTCTAATTGAATAGAAATGAGGTTGAGTTGTTACTGAATCTATAAATTTGTTATTATAAATTTTTGAATTATTTACATTTATAAAACGAATATTGAATTTATCACCAGCATTTCCTGTATTAGTTTTAAAAATGCAATTCTGAACTGTTATATTTATTTTATTTGCTGAATAAATTAAATCATTTCCTGTTGATGAAAACATTCTATTACCCATGCAATCAAAAATTTTATTACTAAAATTTGCTGGATCATTAATACAAACTGTATCAGTAGTTATATTTTCAACTAAATAAACAATATTTCTATTATTATTATTCAAAGCATTTTGACAATCAGAACAATTATGACATAAAAATGCTGTGCCATTATCTTCATAACCATGAGCTGACTGAACTTGCAAAAAAATCACAAAAAATAATAATAAAAATGTTATTTTTTGCCAATGTTTTGCATGTTTAGGGTATATTCCAAGCATATTTTTTATATCATTAAATCGCTATTTTATATATGTTATAGATTGCTAAACCTAAAAAAGCTGTTGCGAATGCATCAGTAAATGTGTTTTTTAAAGTATAATCAAAAACAACAAATCCATTTGAAAAAATAAAAAAACTTATTATTATTAAAAGAAAATTGCCGATTAATTTTATTATAATATCTTTTCTCATGAAAGTTAAATAAAATGCTATTGCGATAGTGATAAGAAATATATAGCTCATGATAATGCCTCCTTAAATATTTTATAAATTGCCAGACATATAAAAATAAAGCCAAGTGTAGATGATATTTGATGTTCCCAAAATCCAATTAATAAATTTATACCTATTAATAAAATAAGCAAACTGCCAATAATATTTATTATTTTTTCTTTTCTAAATGCTAAAAATGTTGCTATTATCACAAACAAAATAAAGCTTATTGTTTCACCGCTTATTATTCCGCAACTTTCTGCTTTTTTAACTTCGAATGAACCATTTACTTGTGCTACATTATTTAAAACATCACTAACAAATATTGTATAATTCCATATTCCTGTTTCATTAACAAAGTTTAATCTACAAATATGCATATAACTTGTCTTTGATAATGTTATTTTACTAATATTTCCGCTCGGTGATGTAAAATTACAATAATTTTCTTTGATTTCTATTTTATTATAAACAAAATAAGTTAGATCAACCCAGGATCCTTTTTGGATGCAATTTGGAAGCAAAAATATTTCATTTATTAATAGTAATACCGTATCATATACAATTGTCACAGATTCTAAGAAAGGTGTATATAATGTATTATTTGTACTTAGGTTCGCCTCATACTGAAAATACTTCCCTACTTGGTCCACAACAGCAAATCCATCATCATTCCAGTTTGACCACGTTGAATTGGCAAAATCAGCATGCCAGTAATTCCATTTTATTTCTTCTGCTGACAGTTCTCTGTTGTAAATTCTGACAGAATCGATTGTGCCGTTGGTCAGTATTGTATTATCCCATCCAGCCGATGCTATTCTCAAAGGTGCTGTGCTGGGAGTCATCACAAGAGTGGTGCTTATCTGGCCTTCCAGCTTACCATCTACATAGCATTTCAGTGTGTTCGTTTCATTATTATAAGTTACTGCAACATGATGCCAGACATAGTCCGTCACAATACCTTCTGTCAAGCAGTATTCATAAGAAGGACCTTCGGCAATAGCCCCAACCAAGCTGTTGAAAACAAGTCTCATCGCAAAACCACCATTTACAAAATTGATCTTTTCAACAATTGGTCTGTCAGTCTGTGCAGAAGGTCTCAAATTGATCCATGCCTCGAGTGTGAACTGCCCTGTCAGATCAAGACTATCACTATCCGCAACCTCTACATAACCACTGCCATTGAAATCATAAGCATAACCAAAATAACCACTTTTATTCTGAGTCCCTTCTCCCATCAAAATGCCATCATTTCCATTGCCCGAACTGTCAAGAGAGTTATTTTCAAATTTATACCATGCTACCAAACCTGATGTGTTGTAAACCTCCCTTGTCACATTACTTATTCTCCATCTTAATGAAATGTTCAAATCAGCCACACCTCTTGCATAACTTTCCCTTATCTCCTCTTCTGGAAGCTCAATATTATTGTATATTATGAATTGATCCACCAAACCATCATAAGGATATGGTGTTGAATGGTCAGACCGACCAAACTTTAGACTCAAACCATTATTTATGCCACCCCCAAAAACACCACCAACAGAATCGAGCAAGCCATCGATGTAAAGCTTGACAGGAGTATCATAGCCTTTAGTGACAGCTATGTGATGCCACTGACCATCATTTATTGTAGCGGTGCTGATCAATGTGACATTATAACCAGCATAATCGACAAAAAACACCTCTGCCTTTCCTTCTGAAATGGCAAGATAATATCCTTCACCTGTATCAGATGCCTTTGCCATTATCATCCCTCTATTGGCTGTTGTTGTTTTTACCCACAACTCGTATGAAAGCCGATTATCCGCATCGACTGGAGGGCTGTCATTTATGTACACATAATTGTTCTCATTGGCTGTGAAATTGGCGCAACCACCAAATACACAATCAGACTGCCACACCACTGTTCCTGCACTTCCTGAATCACATCCCTTTTCATCATTTGCATTTCCGTCCAATTTAAGATAACATGACATGCTTGACCTTACAGGATGTGCTTGTCCGTTTGGTGCAATGCCCGAATAATTCGTCCAGTTGATATTATTCCATACAACTGCTTTGATATCATTAGCTGTGCTACCATTTCTGTGAGCATAAGACTGATATATGCCATAGCTTTCAATCCCACCCGTAGAGTTGCTGATTTTGACATAATCACCAATAGTGCCTATTGTTACATTGGTTTTATACAAAGGATTGACATCGACATAAAGACCTTTCTGAAATTCAGAAAAGCTATTATCTACTTGAGCTGAGACTTGTGTAAGAAATAAGAAAAAGAAAGTTATTAATAATAATATTTTAGTTGAATTATTCACATATAGCATATTTATTCTCGATGTGGATAAATATAAAATATTATTGTCAAAACAATTGCCAAAACAATAAAGAAAGGAATTAATGAGATCATTGTATTTGTTAAACTATCATTTGATATTGCTAAAAAATTTTCGATAACAAGAGCAAGTGTTGGATATAGTGCTGAAAAGAAAACTATTATCACAAAAACCATGATTAATGATATAATAGTAAATTGCCCTTTCATATTTTTCTCTTTAATAATTCTTTAGTTGGAATATTTAAATAAAAGCTTTTTTGTGCCCTTTTCCATAATGATTTTGTAACCTTAGGATGAGTAGCTTTTCCAAACTTTGCTTGTGAGACAGTGACAGATAATAAATCAGCTAATAATGTTTTTTTGCTTTTTCGTTTTGCTATTTTCAATCTTTTTGGAAGAATTGCAAAATCGAAAGGTTTCAAATCACTACTACTTACACTTGGCATTTTAATACCAAGCAGTGATGGTGGCGATGAAATTATTAATCCACCGCCAATAAAAGGAAAGGTTGTTGAAAAGGTTTTTGTTGGTTTTAATAATAATTCATTTATTTTTTGTTTAGTTGTTATAGCTGTTGTTGTAATTGCTGTTGTGGCAATATTAATACTTGGAATTTTTATTTGTATTTGTGATGGTGTTGTAATTGTTTTTGTTATAGCTATTGATTTTGATTCTAATTTTTCTATTGGTAACAAATTTGATTTTTGAAATGTAAATATTTTTTCTCTTATTTGTGTTTTTGTTGGTGAAATTAAAGATGTTGTAATTAAATGTGTTTTTGGAATTTGAATAGATTTAATAGCTGTTGTATGTGCTTTCATTACATTAGAAGTTATTGTTGTAGATATCTGTTTTAATGCAGATGTTTGTTTTGATATTGATGCTATATTTTTTGTTAATGATAAATCCTTTGGTTGTAAAGATGTTTGTTTTAATAATATTTTATCAATCGGTTTATGCAAAACAAATACATGTTGCTTGCCTATAAATGATTTTTCTCCAGAAATTCCTTTCGTTAAATATTGAATATAAGTTTGTTGCGGAGTTTTGATTTTCATTACAAAATTAGATTTTCCTAAAAATCCTTCCGATATTGTTCCTTCTGCAGATTTGATATTTAAAATAGATTTATGTTTTGAAATTATAAATTCGCCTGACAATAATTTATTTGTTGTTGCTCTCCCCCAGTAAAAGAAATCTTTTGTTTTAACTGGTTTTGCATAATAAGTTGATGTTGTTTTTGTCCAAAACATTGATATTTCAGAGCTTCTTAATCTTTCTGTGAATATATAAGTTGTTGGTAATTTTCCAAAATTTTTTCCTGTTCCAAAACCAAAACCAAATACTGATGGTTTATGAACATATCCGATCAAATTATTATCTAAAGTAAATATAAATTTCTGACCTGACAATTGTTTTGCAAAAACAGGCCCATAAAATTCACTATAAACAATTCTGCCAGCAGGAAGTGTTGAGATAGCTGTTCCTTTTCCATAACCAACAATATATTTTTGTCCAGCTATTTCAATTTGCTTTGGAGCAACAATAATATGAGATTCAACAATGGCGGGTCTAGATAAATATTTTTGCCAAGTTGATTGTATTGTTGAATGATAACCTGCTAAAAATCCGCCTGCTGAAAGAGCAGATAGTGTTGCTATTTTTGCTCTTTCTGTGAATGATTCTGCTTTAATGAAAGATGCTGTAGTAGAACCAATGAAAAAACCACCTGCCCCAGCTTGTATAGCTTGACCTGTTTCTGTTGCTAAAAAACCGCCAATTTTCGGAGTGATAGCAAGTTTTGCTAAACCTGCCCCAGCCCCGACTGATGTTGCTGTGACTACAAATGGATTTTCTGTTGCAAATCTTGTAAATGTTTCTGTCCAATATTGCGTTGGAGATTGAGTGTGATATTTATAAAATTTTTCTTTTATTAAATATTCTCTTTTTCCAACATCACTAAAAAGTATATCGAGAGGACTTTCAATAGCAACAGCAGTTGAAAACATTAATCTTTCATGTAGTGGTTTTTGTTCCCAAGCTTTTTCATATGCTAAAAATTCTTGCGTTGGTAAATGAGGATACCATCTCTGATATGGGCTACTTTTTTCAGGAGATATTACAACAAATGATGGAATTTTTGTAAAATATTCTATTTTTTCAAAAGCCGTTTCATTTATTTTTTTAATTTCTTCACCTGTTTTTATTGTTTGATAAATAACGCCTTTTTCCGTCCTTGGAGCTTTTTCAACAATATAATAACTTTCTGGAATTTGTTGTGTTGATGAAATAATTTTATGTTTTTCAATAGAACTAACATTCGAAGGAGTTATATTTAATAGACCTTGTTTTCGCAATTCTTCCATTTTTTTGATAGATTGTTGTGCATATTGTTGTGCTATTTGTTTTTGTTCAATTTTTGATATTTTATCAGTTGTTGATGTAATTTTTTTAGAACCTGAAATAGATATTCCACCACTTAAAATATTTGTTGATGGTTGCGTTTTTGTTTGTTGTGTTTTTATTTCTTGCGTTTTTGTTTCTTCTTTTTTAGAAATTTTTGAAATCGATGAAGTAGGAGTTATATTTAATAAACCTTGCTTTCGTTTTTCTTCCATTTCTTTGATAGATTGTTGGGCATACTGTTGCTGTGGAGTTGGTTTTTGCCATGCTTGTAAAATTTCCTGTGGAATTGTATAAGCCATATTAAAAATAATATTTTTGTTTTTAATAAATAAAAAGATTAATCTTTACAAATAAAATATAAATAATTCATATTTATGCCATAACTATAGATTTTTAAATCTTCTCTTAAAACATATCCAACTGTGAGATTATTATATTTGATTTCTTTCAAATCAGATTTTTGTGTCCCACAGATATGATAACCTGATTTTACAAATTCGATTTTTGGTTCTTGCATTGTTGCATACTTTTCAATAATTTTTAGTCCATGTATTGTTGTAAATGAAAAAATCAAAATCAATATAATGCTAATGCAAAACAAAATTATTTTTTTCATGGTAAATATCCATGCCAGCCTATCAGCATATTGCCAAAAACTTTTATCCCACAGTTTTGTTCTATCCAATCTTTTACAATTAAAGTATTGTAAACACCGAGGTTATATGAAAAAATCGCCAAAACCGCTATTAATATTATTATAATAATTTCTTTTACATCAATTTCTTTTAATATATTATGTTTGTTCATCACTATCTTCCTCGCTTTTTTCCTCACCAAGGACTATTTCGATTTCCTCTGGCATTTTCTTTCGCATGATTAATGTTAATAATGATAATTTAAATTTATCTAATTCATTTAAATATGTTTCTTTTTCTGATAAATTATAAGCTTTATATTTTTGTTGTAATTCTTTTTCTTTCTTTTCAACTTCGGCATAGTAATCAAAACCACCATTATTTTTTTCCATCATGATTTCATATTTCATTGCTGATTCTAAATGTCCAACTGCATAATGATAATTCATTACACCTTGAACAGATGCTTGTGAGACGAGATAAAAAATATATTTAAGAATATCATCGAATGACCATTCCGAAATTATTTTTAAATCAGATTTAATCGGTTCCATGTTTTAATTTTTCATCCTCAAGTTCATCTTTTCTTTTTTGACATTCTGCCTCAGCTTCTGCATATTCAAATAATTCGAGATCTTTTTTTGGTGTCTTTTTCATTATTTCTTCGAGTTTGCTTCGCAAAATATCTGATTTATAAATTTTAGAATATTTTTCATATCTTTTTCTCAATTTTTTGCTTGGTGCTTTTATTTTTATTCTTCGTATTCTAACTAATTTATCACCAACTTTGCATATAATTCTGTTCAGTTTCGGTTCTGGATTATGTAAGTCATAGTAATTGAAATAGATTTTATAAAAATCGATAAACACGTAATTTGTTGGACGCCACGCAACTGCGTAATAATTGCATATTTCTCTTAATCGTTTATCGATCAATTTTATGTTTGGTGTAACAATTAAAACACAAAGTGTATGTAATTGTCTAAATGTTGTTGTTACATAATGAACTGCTTTATTAACATAATCAAACCACTTCGTTGCTGGAATTGTTGTGTGTGCTTCATCGAGAATTATTACTTTGTATTTTTTCTTTTTTGCATTTTCTATCACTTTTAAAAATTGCCATGCAAAATAAGCAATTTGAATCGCAGGATTAAAATCAGGTTGAATAATTTCAGCAATTTTTAGTGCAGTATAACTTTTACCTTCGCCCGATCCACCACAAATCATAATGAAAATATTTTTTTTGTTTTTAAGATGATTGTTAATAATTTGCTTAAAAAAAGTCTCTCCGTTAAAATTTTCGCTTTTAAATTTTAAAATAGGCATATTTTTTCTCTATTTTCTTTTTTCATGCATTTTTTTTCTATATTTTCCTTTTTCATGCAAATTTTTTGTGTCATTATAAATACTTATATCAATATTGCTCGCTGGATTTTTAAATTTTTTATGGTTTCACTTTCTGTTATGAAAGTGAAGTATTTAAATTATGGAATTAATAAAAAATATGCCGGTTTATTACAAAGACAAAGATGAATTTGAAATTGTAACTAAAGAAAAAATTCAGAAATATCTTGATATAGCAGAAGAGGAAGATTTCAAAGTGTTACTTGCCCTTGCATGGCTTACGGGAGCAAGAATAAGTGAATTATTAGCTTTGAAAAGGAGAGATGTGATAATCGATGAGGAGACCAAAACTATTAGTTTTAAATTGATAACTTTAAAACAAAAAAAGATTTCACTACGAGAATTGCCTTTTTCATTCGATGACCCTTTTATTGGCATGATTATCGAATATGTTAAAAAAATTGATGATGAATATGCAAAACTTTTTGATTATTCAAAAAGATATTATCAGAAAGAATTGGAAAAAATCAATAAAGAATTATATGGTGATGATGAAGAAAATAAAAGTGAATGGATAACTTTTCATTATCTCCGACACAGTTTAATTACTTATTTAGCTCGAGAATTAAATGCGACACCCTATGAGATTAAATCATGGACAGGTCATAAAAGTTCAGCTTTCGAAGAATATATTATACAAAAAGCCGTTGAAAGATTTAAAGGTAAGATGGGCTTAAGAAGATAGAAAATAATGATTATCATTTTAAATTCATTCTATTTTTTATTTTTGATGATAATCACTAAAGATAACAATAAAAAAAAACAAATCATATAGCTAAAAATATTATAAAGATATTATTTCTTTCTTTTTCTTTTCATGGTTAAATAAAATTTTGAATCTTCTTTTTATTTAAAATCGATATTATATTTTTTGTTCTTTTTAATATAAATACTTTAGCATTATTTTTTTATCTTTTTTGAAAGCCAAAACAGGCATCAATCCAAACTTATTTTTTAAATCTATTAATTTTTGTTTTTCATCATTGTGTATTTTTTCATTAATTTTGCATTCGACTGCAAGGATTTTTTTTCTTTCATTTCGCAAAGGTAAAAAAACAATCAGATCTGGAAAGGTACTTGCTGATTGTCTAACAACAAAATATCCTTTTTGTTCAAACATTTTTTTAACTTCACGCTCAAAGTTGATACCTTTACGTTTTGAATTCATAATTAAATTAAAAAGAAAAAATATTTAATTTTGTAATTTATTTTACAATCTTTTTAAAATTTTTTATTACTTTTGATATGTTATTTGTTTTTATTCTGAAAGACTTTGTGTGTTTTTTCTTTCTGTTTTTTGTTTTTGTTAATTCCCAAATGCTGATTTCAAATTTCTTCATTTTTCACCTCCTCCTTTTTTAAAGATTCTGCACGAACACAAAAATCGCACGGATAACAGTAAAAACTATCGCTATAGATATGATAAATTGTCTCACGACCGCATTTTGGGCAGATCGGATTTTTACACATATTTGATGATAACTATGTCACCCCATCGCTTTATTTGCAAATCAGGCTGACCGCGTTCCAGCCACCACTCATAAAGTTCTCGAAGTGTCATGCTTTTTCTTTTTAATATGACTTTGTCCGCATGCTGGGCAAATACATCTCTCACGCTTCACTTCAACAGTTTCTATTTTGTTCATAATAATATTATTAGTATTACTAATATTTATAGTTTTCGGTATTCCTGGCATTCTCGACAATTGTCGCATTCTGTGAAGCCGAGACGCAAACAAAGCTGGCAAATCATTTTTCACCTCCCATTTCTACTACAGGCATTTCTGCCGTTTGAACTCTATCAAGCTTAACATCAAATATTTCTCCTCTTTCTTTCATTTTGCAAAACACAGCAAATGCCAAATCATATGCTTCCTTACCAAAATGTTGAATTATATCATGCTCAAGTAATTTCACAACTGAATATTCATTTTTGCATTTGTCAAGAATGAAAAGGCGTATTCTTTCAGCTAAGCTTATTTCCTCCTCCTTTACCCCACCCTCCTGTTCCTTATTTTCTAAAGATATAGGGAAATTCACGGTGGGGGGAGAAGATATAGGGAAATCAAGGGTGGGGGTAGGGTAAATAAGGTTTTTTCTTTTATCCTTAGGGTCTATTTCTATTATTATTAGGCCAGCCGATTCTAAAGCAGGTAATATCTCTCTTCTTAAAAACCAATCTTGAATTGGCCTACTATAAACTTCAAAGTATTTTCTTATTATTTCTTTCCTTTCTAATCCTATTTTTTCTCTCCATTCAAGAGGTATATTTATATTTCTATCATTTACCCCACTCTCCATTTCCCTATTTCTATTTACCCCACCATCAAGTTCCCTATATTTTTCATATAATATACCCCCACCATCAATTTCCCTATTTCTATCTTCTACCCCATCCCCACCCTGCAGTTCCCTATATTTTTCAACCCAGAGGGGTACTATTACCTCCTGATATATAGTATATATAAAGGGTGGGATGCCCAATTCCTGACTTTGAGATATCTTATCGAATAGCTCAAATGCTGTTTTTATGTCATATTCATTTGCATAAACACATTTATTCTCACTTTTTCTGTTCCAACAATTAAACAAAGCCAGAGCCTGAATTAACGAGATAATTCTTTCAATATCTCTCTGATGCCTCGGTTTGCTTCGTGGGTATTTTTCGATAAATTTTTTGAAAACTTCATCGATATTTTCTATTATCACATATTCTATTTCACTTTCCTTAATCTTTTCAATTCGCTTTTTTAACAACTCTCTTTCTCTATATTGATTAATAAAATCTTTATAAAAAAGTGGATTTCCCCTCCTCAAAGCCTTTAGGTATATACCTTCCCTTATCTTTTCAATACTTGTCTCGGGGCTCAGAATAAAATTTCTTGTGGCTTCTTGCTCATCTACTTTCAAGGAGCCTGTGCAAAAAATGACACTTGGCCACCCTTTTATAATCACATTTTTTGTTCTCAAACCCCTCTTTTCTCTTTTATCAGTAACTTTGTAAAGAAGTTCTTTTTTATCATGTGATAGCAAGGGCCTCAGTCTTTGTAAAAGCTGGTCATGAGGTTGGTCTAAGAATATCAAAATTTTCTTTTTCAAATCAATCATTATTGCTTGTTTTTCCTCATCCCAATATCCCGTGTCATGATAAAAGGCTGTGGGAGAAGAATAAGCTATCATAATGATATCTTGTTCTGGAAAATATTGTGCAAGTTCAATCGGAATGTAACTTTTTCCTGTCGTTGATGGTGCCCGGAAGCTCACATTAAATTGTGATTCTTTCGTATATGCGCAAAGCATTGCTAAAAAGGTTACAAGCTTATTTATATTATCGTATTTGATTGTTATACCAAGTATTTTTAGTAACTCCTCAATACTTATCTCTCTGGTTATTTCCAGGTATTCTTTGTTTAGTTCATTAAGTTGCTTTAATTTTTTCTCAGTCCACTCGATAAATTTTTTTGCAAGTTCAGTCAGCTCATATTTTTCATTTTCTTTTTTTAAAAACCTCTCATTTATTGCCACGTATATTTCTCCTTTATCAAATTCTTGATTTTTCCCTTCCGAAATAGCTTTTAATATTTCATATCTTTTCAAATTCCATTCAAATTTTTCCTCTTCTACAGTAATTTCACTCATAATCAACTTTCCTTATAACTATTTCTTTGTTGTTTTCTTTATCTTTTCTCAGTATAACAACAACTTTGTTATCTTTTTCAA